>JAABUL010004150.1_pt1 | contig 19887 bp, 29 predicted proteins | sample 5559151 | NCBI WGS metagenome assembly JAABUL01 (sample SAMN10711876, study PRJNA513368) | rock metagenome | isolation source: Antarctica rocks | place: Antarctica: Victoria Land, Pudding Butte sud | reverse complement strand
GGCGGAGTACGATATCTGGAGGATTGATACCGGGAATACAGATAGATCTTATCCATCATCTACTACCACGTCCTAATCTTGGTTGCCGGCGGGCGGAAGGGGGAGATGCATCTTGTGTACTGCCATTTGCATCATCGGCGTCCTGCAGATTGACCAGTCAAAGGATCCGCAAGCAACGCATGACAGCCCCGTGAATCACAAGATCGTCGTTCCGAATCCTCGACCGTGCACCTGGTTTGATCGGCCCTGCAGGCTACTAGCTCCGTGAAGGAAGCGGCACTGATGTGACTAGATATGCATACGTGCATCAATCGTTCTGCCAATCTTGAGGCAGCTTTTCGATGGAGCTCGTTTTTCGACAGAGCTCGTGCTATCCCCGCTTGAAGCCTCCTCCCTTCTCCAGCCTGGCCCCTCATCAGTACAAATCGCTGCGCATACTCAGAGTCACTCACCCAAGCTTCTTCCGCTCATAGAAAGCGTCAACCCGACTCGCGCCCATCTACATTTCATCAGCACCTCTGAAAATTGCCGTTCGCTGTGGACAAGGACGACCCACGTTGATAATCCGCGGACATCCATCACGATCCTTCTCCAACCTCGTACATTCCGTGCAATAGTACGCGTCGGAGATAGCTAGACTCATCAGTACAGCTCAGCCACGTAAAGGAGAGGTGGACATACCGGGTGATGAGCAGATGATACATTTCCCAGCGGAAGTTCCGACTGTTTCCGTCAGCTCAAGGGACAGAGAAGAGGGAAAGGAAGACGTACAGGAGCATTCGTCGCAGATCCGGACGAGGGTCATGGGTCGGACGTAGGAGTCGCAGATCGGACTGTGCATCATCCATGTAAGCTTTCATCCAGCTGATCCACCACATCGTCCAGAGCAGCACATTGCGAGCATCCAGAGGAAGCTCGGACTTACCATTTGCCGTCACACTTCTCGCACATCCGTCCTATGGCTACGTCTCATCAGCGAGGCTGTCTGCAAACATGAAGCGGGAACTCACCAATACCAGGCTGTCGACGGCACATGAGCAAATCTGAAAATGCTCGATCAGCAGATTCGAAGCGGACTGTGGCGAGAGCGAGCTCACCAGGATGATGTTTCGACTGGGAGAGCGATCAGCACACAAGGACTCATACCAAGGAGGCACTCACCATGATGTCTTGTCGCCTGTACTATTCAGACGCGAGATGGATGGGATGAGACAAGGATGTAGGATCATCCCTCGAATATCTGGCGACTTGAACGGAATTGAGGGCAAAGGTGGGGGATCGAACAAGATGATGAGTTTCTACTCGGAGTAGTAATTGACTTTAAAATGGTTCCTGGAAGAAATGACTCACCGTCTGGTGCCGGGGAGGACTCCGACTTTAGCGCGAACCCACTCGGTCGATGTTCTCTGTCACGTCTCATCTCGTCCCTCCAGCAGCATCTCCAACATGACTAGTTTCTCCGGTCGTAAGCTTGATCTCACGTGGTTCATCTTTTTCGTCGTGCGTTCTCAGAACTCCTCACGCGCAATTACCGATTCCCGCTTAGTTCCACTTCGTTCGTCTCCTTCCTCCTTCCCCGCCTTTACCTCTCCTCCTTCTCTCCCCTCGCCCCTCGTCGATCTAGCTGACGCCCCACCCAGCCCATCTCCGTCCTCTTCGACGCCCAAGTCATCTACCCCCAATTCATGCTCAATCTCCTCTCTTCCACCCCCTTCCCAGGTATAGTCGACGACTACCTCGCCTCCACGCGGGACGTCATCCTCCTCGGCGCGCGTGATGGTGGGGCAGAATGTGGGTGGATGAGGATCCTCCTTATGATGGAGGCGTACGTCCAGGCACCATTCTTCGTGATCGGCGCTATCGCGCTCTTCCGAAGTAAGCTACCGACCACTCTCCCCAATCAGACTGATGCGGTACAGACGATAAGAGGATCTATCGTATGCTCCCCACGCACAGAAAGAGGCTATGTGCTGACAAGAGTAGCTTGGATGGTAGCCTACGGTGCGACGACAGTCACAGCGGTCATACCCACCCTCGCAGCGGTATTCACCACCCCCGTCAAACCTCCACTCACGACCGCCGAAATCTTGAAGTTCTTGGTCGCCTACGTCCCCTTCTTGTTGATCCCGTTCTCGATCATGGTGGATATGGGGATGAGGTGTGTGAGGTTGATCAATCTGGCGCAGGAGAGAAAGATGGCTTGACAAGGCGATAAGAGGGTCAGAGATGCATAGGGGATGTGGATATCGCGGAAGGATATGGTGAGGTGAGGACGAGGGCTAGAAATCGCGCCGGGGACACGCATATGACGCTGGAGAAAAGGGGGATGTCATCAGAAATCAGGCGAGGCGAAACGAAAGGATAAAGCTAGAGACCGGGAATAGTCAATTCATGGTATAAGTGGCGAAATCTAGCTAGTCTTGAGCTTGACATCGCGTCCCGCCCAAGTGTAGGTAGCAAAGGCGAGAGCGACAAGCGCGGCCCCTCCCTGCAAACCCCTCCACGTTTTTCGCTCTGTCACAAGAGGCCTAGCCCAGCCCGTTCCGGCGGACATCGTTCGCTCCGTGCGATTTCCAGACGAAACTTCCCAGCCGGTTGATGCTCCTTCGCCGCCAATCTCCTTCCGCTTCCCCACCTCCTCCCATTTCCCCACCTTCCGGCCAAGGACCGGCAACATCCCCTCCTTCCGCATGACCTCGACACTCGAAACCCCGCCAAAGAAGTCCGTCACCAGAATGTCCTCAGGACTCGCCCTAGAGAGCTCTGTGGAAATTCCCGGATGTGAGTGGATCCGAGCTGGGTCATATGTCTCGAACTAGACGGTATCGTCAGCTCGTAAGACAAGCATAGGAGACGACGCACAAAGTCCTGCAGAGTCGCTTTGGACGACTTGGCGAGGGTCTCGAGGTACTGCAGGATGTAATGCGTGAAGCAGTCAATAACCGCCACGCCGATATCCAGATCGTTGTGGTGCTGCCAATCTCAGCTGGGCTAGTGGGGCCGAGGATCGACTCACCGAATACGAGTTCTCCCCAATGGCCGAAGAGCCAGTGGAGATGACGTTTGGCGAGTAGAACTTCGAGTACATCGTATTCGCCTGACACGTATCCACCACATACAACAGCTTGTTGAATCTACGCTTCCGTCAATTTCCGTAGAGCTTGATATGTAAATCAGAGAGAAGGAGCGCACCTCCGCTTCTCCCACATCTGCTCGATGGCGTCTGCTATGTCGAACGCGGAGACCTCCTCGTTATCCTGGAATTTGAGGAACTCGTTGCCTCCATGACCGGTCATGTAGATGAATACGTTGCTCGAGGCGTCGGTGAGGAGTCTCTTGCTGGGCGGAATATGCTCCGGTTGACGACCTGTCCATGTCAGCTAGGTTCGAGCTCTGTCCGAGGATGTCGAAGGTTAGGACCGTACCCGTGAGCAAGCGGAGAAAAGACTCGACGGTAACCTCATAACCCCTATAATCCACCTCGATGCTATCCCCATACAAATCCATCTGTCTCCCCGAATTCGCATACACAGTAGCGGGGAACGCGTTCCGGGGATTACAAGCGACGTCGTCGGCGAGCATGAGGAGGATGTTGGAGTCGGGTATGCCGAGGCGTTTGATCGTTCGGTACATCGCTAGGGTGTTGGCCATATGCTGCGGTATGGGTCAGTGCAGATCGATTTAGGGGGTGAAGGGAGCGGACTCGGTAATTGAACCAGTATCGGGAGGCGCAGACGAGGACTGCCCAGTTGTTGGTATGTCGCCCTGAGGTGTTGGTGAAGAGGTCCGTGACTTGGTTGGTAAGATCATCGCCTGGTACGTGGGTGGATACGGCGAGGATGAGGAGGGGGACAAGGAGGATCGAGGGGAAGAAGGGGAAGAAAAGTCTGGACCTCATGGCTCTCGCATCGGATCTCGCCCTGTACTTGAGAGCGAAAGACACGTCGCGTTTCAAGTGACGGGACCAGCTGTTCTCGGCGTTATGTCCTACAAGCTTTTCACATCAGTACTTTGAGATGACGTTCAACCACTATTCCGAGCGAGCATGAATCTATCATAACACCTTATACACCCCAACCCCAGGAGTATGATCTCAACCGGTGCGGCGGGTCGGACGAATGCCCTACACTCTTACAAAGTCGTCATGAGTGTCGCACTCAGACCGCTTGGATACTCAGCTCAGGTCGCTGACGTTCACCACACAGCCCTCGCTGTACGCCGAGGCGTTCACAGCGGGCGTCCTGACTGACGCGGAACACGTCGACAGGTCAGCGCAGATCCACGATGTCACCTCCTGTCTGGAATGGATGGAGCGGTGTCGACGTGATCCCGTACGCCACAGCACCCCCACAGACTCTTGCGGCCGATCTCGCCAGGAAATGCTAGTTCGGCTCATCTTCGTGGTCCCGCATCACCGATCCGACAGCTAGCGAGGGAATCGAGGACTACGCATAGCTGGCTTCGCTGGACTCCACTACTATTCGCCCTCAGATCTGGAGGCGAGCCGGGAATCATCCCCTTCGCACGGGGGACTATTGCAGCCATCCACATAACGGGTCTCCTGTGATGCGTTGGGCGATGGAGCTCCCAGAGCTAAAAGGGGGTGGGCTGCGTTTGCGGAGGTTGCAGTGGGTGGCTAGGGCTTCGAACGAGCGGAGTATCAGATTGGCGAAGAGGATGGGGTTGAGAGAGGAGAGCGTGGCGAGGTACTTTGTCGTGCTGAGGGAGGATCAATCGGGGAATGGCGGTAAGCCTTGTGGTCAGTGTGTCGGGTTTCCAGCTGATATGCGGACTCAGAGGGGAGAAAGGGTGATACGGCATGGGGGAAGAAGTCGAGGGATTTCTGGCTTGGAGGCGTGACTTGTGATGATTGGGAGGAGAGGGTGAGGGGACGGGTAGATGCGCTCTTGCGGCGATGACACCAGAGCATTATCATCTCTTTTATATTTGGAACATGCCGCCAGGCAATTGTCGACACGTCCGCAATCATCGAGCGGTCAAGACCGGTTGAAATATCCAAATTCCGGTTCACCATCTACCATCTCAATACCTGCAATCTTCCGTTCTTACGAATCAATACCTGAATATCGACCTTGATCTGTACCTTCAGCAGTTTCTAGTACTTTCTTGTACATCTTGATCTCGCGGTCAGCGCCATGTCCGACCTCGAGAATGAGCTCCTAGGGCTCGCGGAGGACGACCCTCACCGCCGGTCAAAGAAGCGACGACCATCCCCTGGCGCGAAGAAGCCAAAGTCGAGTGCACAGTAAGTCTTCCTTCCACACTGTCATCCTCTCCAGCCCATATATAAGACCAACCTGAGGAGTCCCAGTGTCGAGGACTCTGACGACGGCGAAGAGATGGACATGGACATGGACCTTGAATCCGAGGAGGACAACAGTCCCGTCCGACCCATCGCGTCATCCTCCCGATCCCGAACGGGGACCGTAGGTGCTGGAAAGGACCCTTATCCGCTCGAAGGGAAGTACATCGACGAAGACGACCGGGACCAGTGAGCCCAACAAAGCCATTCAGTCCGGATAATGATAGAGGGACGTAGACTGGAAGGGCTACCGGAGATTCAGCGCGAGAATATCCTCGCCTCGCGCCTCGAGGAGATGCAGAAGTTCAAGGACTCACAGCAGCTGGATGTTATGTACAGGATGGCGGGGATGGGTGGGGATGAGGAGGAGGATGATGAGGATGAGGGGCGTAGTCGGAAGAAACGTCCGTCACGCGGTCATAGCTATGACTGGGACTGATGGTGGTGCAGGGAAACACACGAGCGTGACGAAGGAGGCTTCAAAGGCTATGGTGGATCTGAAGAATCGGCGGAAGGCGAAGGATGAGCGGGCACTGCGGAGGGTGAGTCCACCTCATAGTCCTCGTAGGAGAAGGGTTGGACTGATTAGACCCAGGCCGCCCGTCGAGAACGGCGACATCGCTCAGGTTCAGCTGCAACAGACCGATCAACCGAGGACGGCGAGATCTCTCATCTCGCCTCGTACCGCCGCAGCCCGGAGCCATCTCCGCCTCGTAAGGTGTCTGACGGCGCGAAGAAGGAGCCAAAGGACACAGACCTCGACGCTGTCCCTGCGAATAGGCAGGAACTCAACTCGGCCCGACTGAGTCGGTATGAGCTGGTGGATATCATGTTCCGCGATCGGTTCGAGGATATCATATCTGGTCAGTGTATATGACGTCCAAGGTGATCATGCTGATTGAATGCAGGCGCTTATGTGAGATTGATGGCGGGTGAGCTGGACGAGTCGGGTCGACCTAAGTACCGGATATATCGAATCCAACGTAAGGCGGACGCCTTGCTCCCAGTCACATCCTGACGTCAGCAGATATTGACAGCATTCATAATTACGGCCGATACTCGATCGAGTACAAGGGCAGGACAGTGATGGACAATCGAGCATTGATGTGCCAGTATGGCAAGGCGACGCGACTCTTCCGAATCGCTGATGTGTCGAATGGCGACTTCGAAGAGGTGGGCTGAGCTTCAGGTCCCGAAGATGTGCTGACAGTTTGCAGGCCGAATTCTCTCGTTTCGCTCTGGTGAATCAAGCGGATGGTGTCAAGGCTCCGAAGAGGTCTGAGTTGAAGAACAAGCATGAAGCGATCAAACGGCTTCGAGATCGACCCATGACCAATGTCCGCTCCTGCCTTCTCCATTTTGATCCTGCTGACGCTGGATTGCGCGCAGGACGAGATCAATCGCCAGGTAGACGCTCGGAAGAAGAACAATCCCCTCGCTCAGCGACAGAAGACCATCCTTGAAATCACCTCGCTCATTTCTTCCCGCAACCTCGCTCTACGGCGGGGCGACCGCGATCAAGCCGACGAGATCAACCGTCAGATCATCTCGCTTGGCGCAGATCCTACCACTGGACAGCTAGTCACACTGAACGCGAACGACGCGGCGGATAATGCGACTGATTACGACGCGCGGATCCAGAAGATCAATGAGAATAACAAGCGGAAGACGAAGGAGAACATGGCGGCGGCGCATGCTGCGGCGTTGCAGAGGAAGAAGGTGGAGGAGGCAATTGTGCGCTCGAGACAGTGAGTGCTGGTCAAGTCATGCATTCTTTTGTACTGACTGATTCGTGGCAGGGCGAACTCGAACAGCCCAGCTCCGGTTGTCATCCCTAAACCTGCGATTCCTCCTGCTTCGGGGCTGAAGAAGGGAGAAACGCCGCAGCAATATGTAGCTCGGACAATAGACTTGGACCTTGGAGACTTCTAAGAACTTGTTGTAAGACATAAGACATAGCATGTTTGCCTTTCGGACCAGCTACTATTCAGAACATCAGCAATCTGCTGATGACGTCATTTCCCTCGCTGCGGCCTCGTGGTCTGACAATCCTCTCCGTATTACCATAACACCCATCAGTCCAGATCACGAGCCCAACATGTCGTCAACAAAAACCTCCGAGCTCCCTCCCGTACCTCAGACACAAGCTTCCCCCGCCCATCCCATCCTAGCAGACCAAAGTGCGCCAGCCCCACCTTCCGCCGTCGCAGATTACGATTACCCAAACGTCCCCGAGATGACTGAACCTCAACAAGGTGGGTCGATCGCTCGGTCCACTTTCAATCAACATTGTGTACTGGTGGTGAGATGAGGAGAGCTGATGAGGTGTAGCTGCGACTGGACCGGGGCAGGGGAGCGTGGTGGAGGATCAGCCTGGGGAGAAATTACCGTTCAAGGAACAGGTCCGTCGGTCTCCTTCGCCGCAGCCGGAAACGGCTACTGGCTCTTGAAGGATGCTGACCAAGGTGGTCTGGATCAGGTGAACGGGTATGCCAAGAATTTTGCGGGAAAAGTGTTCAAGAAATGACGGAGAGAAGGAATTCGGGGAAAAGAAGCTTAATGGTCAGCCATGATGAGCTCGAATGCATGTAGATGTCAAGAAGCACGATCAAACTGACAGTCCAGTCTCTTCGATCATAGCATAGGATCGTCGATCTCTCGTCACATCATGTTATACTTCTCCGTTACTCCCTATCTACAGCTATGTCCGTCATATCCCGTCCTATCTCGTCATTGAGTATCAACGATCCTATCCGGTTCGTTGGTCGGATTCGGCGGTGCTGCACCAGGCGGCAAGGGGCTATCTGATACTCCCATCCCCCGCCTCACACTCCTGGGAGAGCTAGCAATCGAGCTTTCCGCTCTCACCTCGCTGCTTCCAAGCCCTTCTGTCGCCCAAGCTGGTACCACTCGCGCATCTACAGCCGTCGGGAAGCGATATGTCACGCCCGAGCCTGACGAAGGGGATTCGGAGGTGATGGACGATCCGCTGGCCCCCTCGTGTTCCTCGATTCGGCTTGTGACGGAGCGAAGCTCGGGGAGAGCAAGGTGATTATTGCGGCTGATGGAGGGAACACTGGGAGGAGGAAACGAGGCTGGCAGATCTGGAGAGCGACGCGGTGTGATGTCAGCAGTCGAGGGGTAGTACGCCTGACATGGCAGATCAGCGCGGCTGGCAGAATGTAAAGCACGTACCATCCCTCTGGCCCGCAAGTGAAATCCGCATTTCTCATAGAAAGCTGTTCAGATTGTCAGCGTCACTTGTAGGATGTGCGAGAATGTGTGTACTCACGTATTCGGTCCTCATTGCAGTCCAGGATGATCTTGTAGCAACCCAATTGCACCGTCGCCAAATCTCTCAGCCCCTTGACCAGCTTCAAGCCCAGACCCTTCCCTCTTACCTCCGGGGATACCACAATATCCTCGAGATGCCCAGCGGCAATCCCACCATGAATGTACTTACGTTCGTTGACGACCGTGCCATGCGCGACCATCTGGTCCGTAGCACGGTCGATGATGACGAGAATATAATACGTATCCGGACATGCCTTCAGATGATTGAACAGAGCGGTGTAGACTGATGGTGCGATGGGAGGGGCGATGGTCAAGGTCGCGAGGAGACCGAAGTGGGCGCGCATGAGATCTGTCGAAGCAAGCGGTCGAACCTGAAGGGACAGATCAGCACTCCAGTCGAAAGATGATATCCAAAGGACTTGCGTGGAAGTCCGGCCCAACATCCTCGTGCATGCTGGCGGGAATGACTGTCGGGTCGAACAGCAAGTCTAGCTCATCGTCTGGAGTGAACTTTGGCGCTGGCATCATAGATGAGGATCCTTCGAAAGGCTTGAAAGGTTGGATATCTAGGGGTTGGATTTGGCCAGGTGTTGTGTTCGGTGTTGGGCTGCCACTATCTTCTGCCATACGAGCGGCTCTTGTTGGCGAGTCGAGCGATGTCTCACCTAGACTGGTGATCTGGATTCGTGTGCGAGAACTGCCGGGTTGAGGTCCATCAACAACGGGATGGTAAGAGATGACGCCGCTCCGGGAGAGGCCAGCGCCTGGAGGCAAAAGGTTTGGAGCCTGGTTGGGTGAGTCGGACCCGAAGAGCTGCAGTGGATCAGCGAGCAAGCTCAAGCTCAGGTGGACAAGCTCACCAGGTCTGAGTATGTGATGAGGTCTTCCAAGACTGTGTCCTGCGACGGATGGTCAGAAACCTCCTACGCCCGATACGATCAGGTATTACCTTTTCCAGGTGCATTGTCAAGAGGTTGCCATCCGAGGGTAGCTGGTCCTGCCCAAAGATTACCGAGTCTTTTTTCGTTCAATTCTAGCGTCTTGAACATGTAAACACTTACCGAAGACGACGGCTAGATTCTTTGCGTCCATCTTGTTCTGCGCCTTTCGACTTTGTACCCTCCCCAGATGCTCAATGATCGTCTGGAAAGTTGTTTGGTGGATCGGCGGCATTCGACGCAGCCGGCCCCGGAATGCACTGAAATTGCTGTGGATATGCGTTTCTGGATCCGATCAGCCTGAGTCGCAGACCTGAAAAATCGCATACCGCGATTTTCCGTGTACTTGACTCGCTCTGGGTGGGGTAGGTTGAAGACAGGCTCTGGCAGCTCGCGGAGATCTGCTCATCCGTCAGTAATCAAGCATTATTCAAGACGATAAACCCACACTGCTTCAGCACGTTGGATATGCTGAAGACATCGTCTTTCTCGTCAAAAGCAAACTTTTCCTCGTCGAGCTCAACATCTTGTACCATCTGCTCTGAAGGTCAGCCATCGCCAAGATTAGACCAGGCTTAGTGTTGCACCTTCTGCACTCCAGCGTGACGCCCGCTGATCCGATAGATCCCTTCAGCGTCGAGACCACGCTCATCGATCGCCGCGATGCATTTCTCCACTATCGTGGGTGGTCTTCCGTGATCACTGCCCTCGCCTCGAGCAAAGTCGTAGTCTGTCAAGCTCACACCGAAGATCAGAGAACGACATTCTCCGACCTGTGTGGCAAACATCAGCCTCAAATATGCACTACGTTCTTCAAAACAGACTTACATAGAAATTGCGATAGGGTACCGGAGCTGCACGATGAGTATCTATCGCACGAAGCTTGGATCGGAAGAGGGTCACTGTCGCTCGTCAGCTGACGTGTAGCTATCATGTTTGGACTCACTGTCTTGGTCAACATTGATCGCCTGGACTGCCACGCGTGCCACTTCGGTTGCCTGAGCATTCGTCGCTGCTGTTCCATGCATGATATCGATGTATCGCTCCAGGGCCACCCGAAGGGTTTTGTTGAGGTCGTCCGTGAAAGTCTCAAGGCTCTGGGTATTGAGTCAACATATCCCTTGACTCAGATGACCCTAATGACTGACCATCACCGCCGAAGACCGGAGCTTTTCTCGCCGCAATCTCAGCGACTCGAGATGGAATACGCCCAGCCTATACGCCTTGTCTGAATCAACATTAGCGTAGCTAATATGCAAGCAGGTCCGACTCACCCGCCTCATCGGCCTCCCTCTTCACTTTGACCCCTCTCATCGTTCCAATCCCCCTCGCCGGATCACCCCTCGCTGTAGTCCGCCTCTGTATGCCAGCACCATCCCCATCTCCTCCGCTTCCCACCACGACAAACCCACTCTCCTCCTTATCCTTCTCTCCCTTATCTCCACCCAATCGCTGCATGATAGCGTTGAACCCCTTCTTACTCTGAACCGCGATATCGTTCAACACTTCTTTCCCTTTGATCTCCGCAACAGAAGCAGATCCCGCACGGGTCCGGCCGCCGCTGCTGCCATGCTTCTTCTCCTCTCGAGCACTTGGGGAGAAGGGCACGTTCACCTGAGAGCTGGCGAAAGCGGGTGTGTCTGCCAGTCCGGGAGGTGGTTGAGCCGGGTTGCTCATTGGTGGCAGGGGCGGATTGGCGATGGGAGGGGAGATGGGGAGCGAGGCGAATACATTGGGGTTCTCGCGGACCGGGGTGGAGGTGGGCGAGCTGGACGACGATTCTGCGAGTAGCTTGGCCTGCATAGCGATAGCTTGTTCTTGACGCTTGTGGTCCTGAGACCGCTGCTAGCTGTGTGCCACAATTACGTTCGAGGAGAGCTCACCTCGACAGCCTGACACTTGCTCCGATAAGTCCTCTCAAGTTTTGGTAAGTGCCCCTTGCTGTGGTCGTCGTACGTCTAGAGGGCCGCTCGTCAATTCCGCCCCATCTGCCAAACCTGACCCACTTCATCAGAGTACCTGAAGTTGTCCTTCAACCCTTGCCTAATCCGCATCTGCTCACACTGTATCCCGATCGTCAGCTAGACGTATCAGTCTGGATCACCCTCGACCTACCCGGAGCTTCGCCAACTCCCTGATAACATCCTCCTTCAACGCCCCAACCATCGCTTCCCTCGACTGGATCTCCCTCTGTGTATAATCCCTCACCTCCTGCCATCCCCTCCTCGAGCTGGACTTGACTTCTTTCCGGAAGATACTATCCTACCCTCAGCTTGTCTATCCTGAGGTTAATATCCTAACTCGGACTGACTCTTCCTTGAGCGAGTCGACTGCCACGGCTCGGCTGTGCAGCGTTGTCAAGCCTGCAATGTAATTCTCCTCCACTCGTATCCTGACTACACTTCAGAAGGTATTCAGGTAATAGAAGGAGACGTACCGTTCCTGGAAGAAGCTGATATAGTCTTCATCCTCCTGCAGCTTCTCCTGTCCTCACCATTCAGCATTCCTTGCGCTATACTGGGCGGAGAAACACACCTTGATCACAAGGAGGACGTCAAAGCCTCCACCTGACGACTGGCGACTGACATCTCGACTATGAGGGGCGAGGATGTGAGTGAGTCCGGGGACGAGTGAGGACGAGGAAGAAGCTGGGTCGGCCGGGTAGGCATAGGCCATATCGTCACTCGACCCCGCAGCAGGGAGTAGCGCTGCTACAGCTACGTTGACGGCCGTCGATGACCCAGACTGATCTGACTTTGATGGTTCTGCGGTCGCAAGAGGCTGAAGGCCCCGCCTTGGAACAAAGCTGCCGTAGTTGAAAGGAACCACGCTCAAACCGCTCGGTATATGTCGTCTACGCCGCAGACACCAGCGGACTTGGAATGACGTAATATTCCCACGTGCGCTAAACGACACAGTCTCGCAGCAAAGTGTCCTCATTCTGGTCGAGCGACTGCGCCTGCTGTGTTTCCCACAGCGAAGCCAAATGATGTAGGGCGGATAATACGACATGCATGATTATGTATACAGGTCGCAGGCTCGCGTCTTTAGAGCGTCTAAGACGTAAGCCCCAATCTGCTGTCAAATGCTGCGGGTACTCTATAATGCCATTGCGGCGCAGTTCGAACAGGTCAAGCTGCTGTTGTCTTTTCTCGTTCCTTGGCAGCGGCTTCTCTGACCGGAGCTGCGGGGAGTCGTCAGCAGGAGCTATTTGTTAATCCGCGTTTACTGGGATATCCAAACAAATCAGTACGTACCAAAATATGGGTGCTCCTGTGATTCCGCCGCCGTCAATCGCTCCTGATGATCATATCGTAACAGCTTGTCGAGGAAGTCAATCCCCTCATTCGAGATGTATCGCTGATTCTCTGAACCGAAATCGTCAGCTCCTATCGTTGTCAATCGTCCAGTATCGACGGTACTGACCTGAAGTGATGAACCGGGACCACGGTTTCCGAGGGTATCGTCCAAGAAGATCGTCGAATTGGGAATCAAGGTCTATTTCGTATCGCTCAAGGCTGACCAAGGGATCAGCATATTACTGTAGAGATCTTCGATAGAGACTGACTATGCGAAGAGTTCATCGGTGCCGAGCACCTTCGTGATCTTCACCAGTTGATCGGCATTATCGTGCCCGTGAAAGAACCTGTGCTGACATTAGCTTTCACCAATCCGCAAATTCAAGGTGCGTCCCACGGTTCTTTCCGGAAGATCTGAATGGGATGTCATTGACTACCCACCACAATCTGCGGAGACACTCACCATACTCGCAAACATACATCCCAAGCTCCACATATCCAGACTATAGTCATACTCCTGAAAGTCGACGAGAAGTTCGGGACCTTTGAAGTATCTCGATGCGACGCGGACGTTGTATTCTGTTCCCGGATGGTAGAACTCGGCCAATCCCCAGTCAATTAGCCGCAACTGAGTAATCGCAATATCAGCTTCATATGGGAGAAAAAGCCTAACATGAGGCGCTAGGGTGACTCGCCAACAGGAGAGCTCACCTGTCGTTTTTCGTGATCGATCATGACGTTGTGGGGCTTGACGTCTCGATGCATGATCCCCTTTGAATGGGAGAAGTCGAGAGCTTTCAGGAGTTCGAACATGTAGAAGCGTACATCAAAGTCGGTGAATTTGGGATAGAGGGTTTTGAATTCGGTGTTCTGGGCTTGTGTAAGCGAAGGACGAGCGCCTGGACATGAGACCTACGTTGACGTATTCTGACACTATCGAGGGTGTCTTTGACTGCGAAAACAGAGAATGTCAGCTGAGCGCGATGACATATTGACGCTAGCGACGCATTGCTCGGCCGTATCGCACGCTACTCACCTGACTATCCCGCACAACGTCCAACAGTCCAATGACGTTCGGTCCTCCCGCAAGGTTCTGCAAAATCTTGATCTCTCGCTTGATCTTCTTCTTCTTCACCGGTTTCAGGACTTTGACGATGCATTTCTGATCGGTGGGGATGTGGATGGATTCGAAGACCTGATCGCATCGCAGGTCAGCGAAAAGAAGCGATGGAACCAGGAAAGGTGATGGGGACTAACCTCAGAGTACTTCCCCCGTCCGACTTTTCGCACGATCTCGTAGCTGTCCTGAAGTCCCCATTGAACGACCAGGTTATCTAGTAGATACCCAAATCAGCGATTTGGTCCTAGAACCACTTATAGACTGGGGTAGGCGGGCAAGCTTGAATGCTAAGCTTACCGTAGTCCCACCATGATCTTCCCAATTTCTCATTGACATTTGGGTACACCCGAGCCTGAGCAGAAATCACATCAGCTCGTGCGTTCCCCCCTTCTCTTCCTAGATCCGAAGGCGCCGAAATCTCTGATGCGCATAGCTTAAGTGAGAGGCTCACCACGCTCCGTCCGCCTGCCATCTTGAGCAGCTCGTCGTCCACCTTTGGACAGGATGAGGCGATGAATGTAAGCGATTCGGCTTCGACTCGGTCGCACACGGCGGTCTCGATGACTCCTTCGACCTGGGTAGTGAAGGAGAACTGCGTGGGATTGTAAACGGATTGATAGCTGATTGTTGTTGTCGATAATTCGAAAGGAGACACGGTAGTCGATCAGATCTCTCAATTGAGTGTACGCACGCGTCTTCCCGGTGTATCGCCATGTATTCCCGCTTCAATCGGTTAGTGGCATCTGGAGACTAGCGGATGCAATTCCTGTTTGCCTATGCATGACTTTTGTTCAGGTCCCGGTGGAGGTTTGTCCATCGATGGCGGCCCCAATTTTGGTCGCGATTGATCTTTGATTTCTTAAATCGTCATTTGCTCCTCCCAATAAAGGTCAAAATCTCGCTCACAATTCACCTTCTTCAGTTCCTCGAATCGTTTGGGGATTTAGATGTTTGCTGAACGCCTTTTGCTTCGGTCAGCCCGAAACCTCGTCAACGGACAAAGGCGAGCTGTTCTCCCTTGTCTACCTCAGCGAGGGGGGCTTCATGCGAGGGGGAACGTATCCAAAATAACTCTCTCGGGCCGTCCAACCATTTTATGCCTCCCGCTAACCTGAAACCCGCTGGTGCAGCTGCAAACCCAGCGCCTCCCTCCGCGCCTCCCACTTCACTCACCCTAATACCAACGCTCTCACAGACAGCATGGTCGCCCCCGCCGGGCTCTTCTCCAACCGATTCAAACTCGACGACGTCCCCGACCTCACAGGGAAAGTCGCAGTTGTCACCGGTGGGTCCCGCGGGATCGGCGAAGCCACCGTCTCCGCTCTCGTTCAGAAAGGATGTGAGGGTGAGTATCCCCCTTTTGACCCTCAAAATTCGACTGCTGTAGATCAGTCCACATCGTTTCTGCGCAAAAGGCACACGCAGATAACGTAGTATCCAACGTCGCCGAGCACACTCCCGAGGCCAACTCCCTAATTCACTCCCACCAAGTCGATCTCGGCTCGCTCAGAGATGTCATCTCCCTTTCCGAGAAATTGGGCAATTCCCTCCTACGGATCGATCTCCTGTACCTCATCGCCGGAATCGGGGTCAGTCCATTCGGTCTGACACAGGACGGGATGGGCAATCATTTCGCCATCAATCACCTCGCACATATGGTGATTGTCGACAACCTGTTGGGGAAGATGATGGAGACGGCTGGGGCGAAGCAAAGTGGAGACGAGTACGAGAAGTTTAGTACAAGGATCATCTCGGAGAGCTCGGAATTGCATCGGGCTGCTCCCGGGGACACTAAATGCGAGAGCGAGGAGGAGATGAGTACGGAGCGAGACGGGATGAGGTTGTATGCGAGATCCAAGCTGTTCAAGTGGGTCACCTCTCTTTCATCAGCAATTTCCAGAGGTCATACCCTGACGAATCACAGTATCCTCTTCATCCGTCAACTAGCGCGATATCACCTCCCACCCTTATCTTCTCCCACGCCAATCATAGCACTCGCAATCCACCCCGGAACAGTCGCGACAGAGCAACAAAAAGGCTCGGCCGAGTCGTACGGGATACTAGGCAAGGCACTGGAAGGAGTCGCTAAGCTGGGGTTCATGAGCAAGGAGCAAGGGTCGGAAAGTGCTTTGTGGGGTGGAACAGGGAAGGCGGTGGTTGAGCGGAGGGAGGAGGTGCAGGGACGGTACTTTTCTGAGGCGGACGGCAAGGTGAGGACATTGGTCGGGGTCCGCGAAGGAAGCTGATGAAGCCAGGTGAATACCGAGACGAGCCAAGCGATGGATGATGAGCTTGCCGGAAAACTTTGGAATCTGAGTGTGAAGATCCTCAAGGAGAAGATCGGGTACGAGGTGAAGAAGCTGTAGATAGGCGGCACATATAAGTTATGCTGTATGCATTGGGCCTCGATCAGCCATAGTATATCCAGTGTATATATAGTCTCCGAATCTATCACATGTATGCCAGGTCAAGTCGCACCCTCAGTCGAATCCGGATTGCGAGCCCTCAGCTGGTCATATCTCGGAGGCAAGTCCCTTTGTCCATCATCAGCGATCTCTTCTTCAGAGGCACTCGTGAACTCACACTACGTCGCCTGCATCCTCATGCTGCACATATGTCGTTTCCCTTGCCCGCGATGGCGGTTCCGGCAAAGGCCTACCCAACTCTCCAGCGCCCATAGAAGGTCCCGGAACCGTCACTGGGCTAGGCGGTACCATCTGCGGTACGGATGGCGCCTTGCGGATCGAGCTGTTTCTAGCCGCGTCTGCAGAGTGACCCATAGTCGCAGCGTCAGATCGCGTGGTATCGTCTGCCGTCACGATTGTCGGCGGCGGCGCTCCCGAGGATGTCTGGTAGGTCGGATGGGTGCCTCCTGTGTTGCCAGTACGATTAGATTCCACACTTGGTCGAGGGGAATTGGCGAGAGCTGGTGCCACCGGCCGTGGTGGTGTCGCGTGACTGCCTTGAGTTGCTTTCTCGCTAGCCATTCCCAAAAGGCTCGCTCCTCCTGCTGCACCCGCCATCGTCGCTCCAGTGGTGCTGTTCGTCATCGGAGTTCCATTCATTGGCGCAGTAGTTCCCGCTGGTGATGGCGAGGGGTACCTGAATGGACTAGGCTCGTACACTTCACCGTTCGCAGATAGTGGTCGCCCACCACCTGGGCTCTCGTCGCTCCCGAGTTCAGCGTCGTCCGAGTTCTGCCGAGCATTGGCAGCGAGGATATCCATTGGCTTTCGACGTTTCTCCCCCGAGGCTATGCCGTAAGATTTTATGGCTGGATCCGTATCGGAGTCCCGGCGGTTCCGAGCGCGACGGCGTATGCAGCAGAAAAGGAGGAGACTGAGAAGGACGAGGAAGGCCACGCCGCCTACAGTCCCACCAGCGATCGCACCGGTGTGAGACGTAGACGTGGATTGGGTGATTGGTGCACCACCGGCTGACGAGCCCCCAACGCCCGCCACGCTGGTGGATGCTGAGGCAGAGGACGAGGTGGCGGAGGTGCTTGATGTGCTTGATGTGCTTGACGTCGAGCTCGAACTCGAAGTTGAAGTCGAAGTGGCAGACGAAGGCGAGGTCGAGTTTATGCAGCTCGTACCCCCTGACTGCACTGTGAAAAGACCCGTCGAGCCACCTGTTATGTATGGGCCCGAATCGCTCATGAGGAGTAAGAATTGCGTGCCCGATGCAATGTCGACAGTGAAGTCGTAGCCATCCGTGCCGGGATTCTGTGAGACGGGAAGTGAGAATGCTGAGCCGGCAGGGATGATGCCGTATAGTTCGATGGGGCGGGTGGCATTGGAAGGCCATGTGACGGTCATGGTCGAGCAGGAGGAGGGATTGCCGTTGGGAACGGTGGAGAAGTAGAAGTCGTAATTGAGATTCCTGTAGGAAAGTTAGTGAAGCTGAACTGCATCTACCGGGGGACCGGACCGAGCTTACGTTTCGAAGCAAGAGGTATTCGAAGACGACCCAACAGCTACGAGGCGCATCAGCTGTGGATCGGCAGGAATTTTGCGACGAACTGAGTACAGCGGTACTCCCACCTGATCCCCATCCAGTCGAGTCATACATTGTCGCGACAAATTCCAGTCCAGACGGCTGAGTGAGATCGAAAGTATACGAGTTTGAGGATGACGAGGGGATCGAGATGTTCTGGATGTGTCCATTGTTGACTTGTATGGTCTATTTCCTGTCAGCTCGTATTCAACATCATGGCATGGACATACGGGTACGAGAAGGAGATGAAATGGGGCGGTCCCGCCGGTCCTGACAGACATTCAGCTTGAACAAGTAGCTGGGGGGTATGAACGACACACCATTGCACCGTGAACTCGCCGCATTGCGTTGGCGTGGTGGTATTGAAGGAAAAGCCAAGCACTGAAGGTAGGGAGGTGAGGAGAAATGTGAGAGCGAAGGGGGTGAGAAGGGACGAGGACATTCCGAGAGCTGACGCGAGAGCTGGTCATCAAATGATGTCAGGTTGAAGACCGAGCGTTACAAAGGAGAGCAGTGAATGATGGTAGACTCACGATAGCTTCTATATCAAATGAAGACTGGAGGCGACCGAGCCCCGCTCTATTGAACTAAGGGTGTAGACTGAGGATGAGAGAAGCTATCTCCAAAGGATTGCGAATTTGGGTACGTCCTTCGATCATGTAATCACGCCACTCATGGCCTCCGAGGGTGCGGCGAGCGTGTGTGCGTTGTGGTGACGGTTGAGTGAAAGGTTGCAATGGTTGTCTAGGTCGCCGCTGCAAGTCGAACCCGTCGCCTACGCTAAACGCGAAAATGCCTGAAACGGAACAAGGGTACCCGATGATGTCACAGAATTCCCATATTCCATCCCGCTTCCCAATAGGGAAAACCCGGCCGGTATCGGTTCGGACTCAGGCACGGCTACCGTGGAGGACCATTTCTTGAAACAACCGCTTGTATCTCCCACACATCTCGCTGTCTCCAAGGAGGAGATGGTGTGTGATCACGCGAAGCTGTTGATAATAGCCATTATCTGTCTTGGAGGGCGACCATAAAAAATCGGATCTGGATCCAAAACCCGCTACAGCCGGTTTCTCATTCCAGCTGCTGCTGATCGTTCGAGTGGCTGTTTGACTTTCAGGCTCAAAAATCGTTGGAGAAGTCGATGTGCAATTCGTCAAGGACAAAAATGAGACTTCCAGTCACACGTCTCCTTGAGCGACTGGGAATATCGCAATGTCACCCGCTGAAGATGATAGTGACCGTCTTTGCCAGAACGGGAAACTGAATGCTACAGTTATTAATTGGCTATTCGCCGATTAATTAACCGCATGTGGCATTTTACTCTTCTCTTTCTCGCACCCACCCTCTTGCGTCTTAGTCCCATTACTTGTCTTAGAGTAACTCCTAATGCTTCATATCATCACAGAGGCATGTCAACTACCTAGCAAACAATATCCAGTACTTAGTCTCCCCTCTTGTGCAGCCCGAACCGCCTCCAATCGCCTCGGCATGGAATCCACTAGGGTGTTGATATAACTCATCGGGATGGCCTCCCAAGCACTGTCTGCCTGTCCCCATAGGACGTCCCCGTTTCTGGATGACCTGGGAACTCCGCAAGCCTTCCCTGGAGCTCGGACCATGCGTTCTCGATGGGATTGAGGTCAGGAGAGTAAGGTGGGTGAAAGAGCCGCCGGTAGCCCAAGTCCCTTCGAGTCAAGTCGCAATATTCGTTGTTATGGACGCGCGAATTGTCCTCCATGACTATAGGCAGTCTCCCCTGGTTGGTGAAGGTCCGCACAGCCTCAATCAGAGGCCCTCGTATGATCCATTCGGCGTATTTGGGGCCATTGATGCCGTTTGCAGGTGTCTCGCGGAAAGGACGCTGGAGGTGGTATCGGAGGGGTGGTGTGCATGCTTGAAGGTCGAAACGGTAGA
>JAABUL010004149.1_pt1 | contig 19901 bp, 20 predicted proteins | sample 5559151 | NCBI WGS metagenome assembly JAABUL01 (sample SAMN10711876, study PRJNA513368) | rock metagenome | isolation source: Antarctica rocks | place: Antarctica: Victoria Land, Pudding Butte sud | reverse complement strand
ATGCTTGTTGCATGGGAAATGGGCTTTAAGAACCTCAAAGAGGTCGAGCGGCGAAAGGAGCTCAAGAACGATAGCACGTCGGAGGAGGGAACGGATGCCTCATCGGATGTCAAGCCTGTGGAGCAGGTGCGCACGTGAGCCGGGAGGTCTGGGAGCAGAGTAAGAATAATGGCCGGGAGGTTTGCATCCACATGGCCGCCATCGGTGTGTGACTATGCATAGCGTTGTACAGTCTGTATCGCCAGCTCGAGGCTGCAGCATTCATGGAATTGTCAGAGGCATAGATGCCAGCAACACTAGAAAATTCAATCACTTCAACGAGTCACATTGATCACCATATTACTAGGTAGTAATCGAGACACCTGCTTGATGTGACTTCGTCGTCGCATGATTCAATTCTACCAACAGCTTTCCTTCAGCCACCTCGATCATACATCAAGTGAATCTGACACTTAGTTAGCCATCTCCCAAATTTACGAGCAATCCATCTCCCCGCCACGACTCTTCCCAACTAACAGCACGGATCTACGACAGAATCGGTCTCACTACGCGGCCGAAACATCACCGATATAGCGAGGCGATCAGGTCCTTAAGCTATCCTGCTTTTCGCAGTGGGGCGTGTGCACACCGGAGCGCAGGTACGCGCCCGCAGGTGCCCGACCATTCATCGCCTACATATCATATCTGTGGTGCCAAGTGACCATTGCGCCAAAAGATCGACCTTCTAGCATAGCGTGTACAAAAATAATCTATCTGTTATCTCTCTTCAACATCGCCATTTATAAAAAGCAGGTCGGGCTAGGAAATTCGAAAGTGCAAAATCCCCCGGCTAATAAAAATTTATATAGAATCGGTGAAAGAGATGTCGCACGCCAAGCGAGACACGCTTGGTGGGGTTTCCATATAACGCGTCTCTTGAACCGTGTTTCCGCCTCATCCAGTCGATATAGCTCGTCGCCGTTGCCTAATTGGGCCTTGTGTTGTTGATATTTGAGTCCGGAAAGGTGTAGTTGGTGCAATGGCTCACCCTCGTGCTTCTCAACGTACTCGTAAGCCTACCCATAAGGCTTCCTGGCGCTTTCCGGACAATCAGATACCATCCTTTGGATTGGCTACTGATGAGAGCCAAACTCAACTACATGAGACTCAGCAAACCCAGCTCTTGACACCTCATACTGGCCACAAAAGGAAGGCCTCGCAGCCGCAGCCGCAGCCACAGCCGCAGGGTCGCCGGCGTCGAGCGTCGTCCCCTCTCACCATTGAATCTGGCGGTGAAGAAGGACCCGGACCGGACGAGGAAGAACCTGTTGACGAGGATGAGGTCGAAGAGGAGGAGGATGAGGAGGAGGAGGAGGAGGAGACTGTCGTCATAAGTCAGTTTGCGTACACCAGCGTGTGGACCGCTCGTTTTGAGGGCAAGAAACACGATACCTTCGTGAAGCGTAACAACAATGTCACGTACTCAATCATATGGCATCTCATCGACCAGTTTCTGCAGAAGGAGTACCCCCAATTGAAGCGTCGACGCTTCACGGCGACAGCGTGGTATCCAGGCTTGACGAAGACGTCGTGGATTGTGTCGGACTGCACTTGTTTTAGTGAGGTTGACGACCTCGTGTTGGAGGCGTTTGAGAAGTTGTTCAAGCCGCAGAGAAGGACGGGTATTCACATCGACGTCTTCTTGACGCTTGAGAAGGTGGAAGAGCCCGCAGCAGCGACACCAGCAGTACCCTCAACCGCACCGCCGTCGACGCAGCCTCGACGTACTCCTACTGCTCAGATGTTAGCTGCAAACGCAGACGCAAGAGACGCTCTTGGTGAGCACGGAAACCTCAGTGCAGACCTGAAGGTGAAGTGGCTCTGCGGCCAGAGAGACTGCAGGAATTTCCGTACCGGTGACGAAGGAGGATACTGCTACTGGCGCAAGTCCGACGTAGCATATAACCACTATCCAATCTCTCAGGCTTGCTTCAAGCAATGGGCGGCGGATATAAAGGACGACCTGGCCACCGTCGCGAGGCCGTCGGAAGACGCGTGGCATCTGCTGTTGCAGGCGAAGATTGCAGAAGCCAACAAGTCATATAAGAAGCGGTCGGAGCCTGTTGAAGCAAGCCCTCTTGGTGCGTTTGGAGGCGCGTTTGGCGGAGGTGGTGGTATGCCAGTGATGAACTTCTTGATTGGGTATCAGCCGCCAGGTCTTCCACCACAGTATCCCCCTTCTGCTCCTCGCCGTCGCAGTACGTCACCCATCGAGCCACCAAGTTCTCAGCCGACAGAGACTTCACCGGACGATCGCGTAGACGCCTTCTTCGAGTGGCTTCGCAATGAGAAGAGGTGGAAAGGGCTGGACGACGACGTCGACACTATCAAGGCGGCTCTCAACGAGCATGGGTATGATATCGAAGGCTTCGTGTCGATAGACACTGCGGACTGGCGAGAGTATCTATTGAAGAAAGGCCAGCACGTGAAGTTCAAGTTATCGGTCAAAAAGTGGCTCTCTGAGAGGAAAAAACGACGTTGAGGGAGGGGTGTGTAGGCCGGCGGAGAACATTCAAAACACCTCCATATAAAACGTTGGTATTGCCACCAAAATTTAACGCCAAGGCTCCGTGTTCTCCGGGCACACTCACACTACCTCCTCGTTCGACATCGCAGCAAACCCCCGACGTCATCTTCTTCCGCCGGCTTCTAGCGCCAAGGGGAGAACGCTGGGGATGGCTTGGCTTTGCAGGCATATTGCACGACAACGACACAACATATCAGCACTTGAGGACACAGCGGAGCTTGCTTATAGTCCATAGACTCGTACTCATTAATCTGGTGCAATTTGGTTAATTGGTTGTTGTTCTATTGCCCATGGGGGTATGCCTTCTCCAGCTCCTCTCCACCCCCTTCCATGCCAAGACTTTCCGCTTGACCACACTTCTTCCGTACCCGTCCAACGTAAGCCTCTACACCAACCTCATACGCTGTAGTGACAGTGCCGGAAGAACGCACGCATGTCCGTACCTATCGCAGACGCTATCGCCAGCTCGATGAAGGCCCGGAACGACGGCTGCATAAACTGGAGGTCGAAGTTGCGCTTGATCCAGTCTTTCAACACGTGGAAGGTGTTCTCTATTGGATTGAAGTCCGGCGAGTACGGCGGTAAGTACTCTATCCTCATATCCTTTATGCGCAGTGCTGCTGTCACGTCCTCGTTAAGATTCCGATGGATCGAGGCGTTGTCCATTATGATGATCGATCCAGGCTCCAACTGCGGTATTACGCACTGAAGGAGCCAACACTCAAACATCTGCTTCGTCACGGCTCCCTGGACGATTAGCGGTTGTTGAAGAAACCCTCTAATAGTCAGCGCAGGCAAGATTGACCACCTTTGAGCCCGCGTAAGCGTCCGCAGCTCGATACAGCTTTGACCCAGACCTGTGCACAAGCGAGAACGAGCAAGATAGTGACCTCATTCTTGTCTCGATTGGTTTAGCGTAGGCTATGTGATTCTTGTCTCTCTCGACTAAGCGAGACAGGTGAATACTCTCGTCTCGATTGGTCTGTGCGGCCATATCGCGGGTACTGCCAGTTAAAGTGAATTGCCTCAATCTAGTAGCAATATAGTATCTGGTAAGGACTGATAGCTTGCCAATACCTCTGTAGCAGCCTTCTGATTGGCCTGTCTACTAAAGAAGGAGCTTGTTTTGACGTTAGCCCTGCGGAAGTGCTCGTGCGAGTAAGTGTAAGCTTACCTGTCTAGCTTAATTAAGTTGGATTGTATCCAAGCCTTGACAACCATTAAGTAAGCAATCGTGTCGTCTAATAGTGACCTTCTACGTGGTGTTACTACTGCTCCAGTCATACTAAATACACGCTCTAGCTCATCTGACATCACTAGTATAGCATAGATATCTAGTGCTATAGCGGCTAGCTATAGCCATTTACTTCGTTTGCCAAGCTAGTATTGAATTAGGGAGGTTCCTACGTCTATTATTGCGTTATTGATTAGCAAGTGCCTGTAAGAACTATCTCGTCGATATAGAGCCATCTACATATCAATATCTAGAGGCTCGTCGTCATCCTCACTACTTGGCTAGTCCTTTGTGACGTCAGGTATCGGTGTTTCGAGCTGTCAGCACTTATGTAGAGGTGAATATGACTAGTTCTTTAGCTTGTGATACTTGTATTAATCGCTTAGCTCAATAAATGACTTCCGAGCCTTAGATAGCTACTCTAGGTGCTCCTTCTAGTGTGATTTAAGCCAACGCCACTTCTGACAAGGGTGTAGTATGATAGCAGCGACGTAGATAGGTGTATTGTCTAATACTAAGTAGTACTTGTTAAGCATCTTCTAGGCGAGGTCGATATTAATTGCGTAGTGATCCTCTAAAGTCATCTGCGGCTCTTTAAGTGAGGTTAGAAGGCGTGCTACTACCTCTATAGGCTCGACCTTAGGCTCCAAGTAAGTATTGGTTTACTACTAGCTTGATATTAGGTGTTCCTCGCCCTGTTCTTCGAAGTGATTAAGTAGTTCTTCAAATACAGGAAGGACTTGCTATATTGCTCCAAATTTGCCGCCAACGTAGCCTTAGAGCTTCATTGTAGCATCCTTTAGAGGCTTCAAAAGGGCGCGATATAAGCTAATAACGCTCTAGTCATTAATTAAGAGCACATCATCGAGTATAGCAGGACGCTTTAGCTGCTCCTTTACTAAGGTTCTCCTAGACCTGGCGACCTTAGCATTATATTAAGCTTGTTCGTCGTCTATAACTGCGTCAATTGCAGGCTATAAATAGAGCGCTTGGTTAGCAGTGTCGTAGAAGCTATTCTACCTAGTTGTGACGTTAGTAACGAGCTCGTAGACGTCCTTCTTGTCGTCTAGTTTGATAGGTGTGATAAGCTTGAGTTGGTGTTGTTTAAAGCGCTCAATCCGCTGTAGTAACTTCAATATCTAGTGAATAACGTTGTAAAGCTTGCTAATAGGCCCTTTGCGCCTCTATATCAGTAGTTGTTGTTCTTTAAGCGTGCTCTAGTCAATATTAGTACTAAATACCTCCTCATCGTGACTAAAGAGCGCTGCTTAGCCAACAAGGTTGAAGATATAGCTACAGCAATAGACCTATTGCTCGTTGCTTAAGAAGCCGAATTCCTCTACTAGTCATTGTATACAAGTGCTATTGTTTGGAGCGTTGTCTATAGTAAACCAACCAAGCTTATCAACGAGGTCGAAGTACGTGATAATATCAGCTATAGTGTCTGCAATATTAGCTCTAGTGTAACGACCTAACTGCTTCGGTAGTGCTAGAAGCGTAGTAACTAGAACACTAGCACCGTTAATATAATGAGCGTATAGTCTAAGTAGAGCGAGCTTGTTGCTAGAGGTCTAGAGATCGAACGAGAAGTTGATACACGTGACTACTAAGGCCAGATTGTTGGTCACTAAACTAAGCGATTGATCGTAAATTAGATTAATTGTCTAGCTAGCAGTCGTCTAGTCTGGAATCCAGCGTTCGCAGTAGGGATTAAGGTAGATAAGTAGTGCTCTAAGCTCCTTACTCTGTAGTTAATTAAAGGCTACGTTGTCGCTAACAAGCTAGCTATATAGCAATTCCTTAAAGGTGTTGTAACTCTAGCTAGCAGTAGCAATATTACTTATAGCGTTAGCCTCTGTGGCTCTATTGTCCTTCTAGCTATTAGCAGCAAGCTGTCCTCTCTTCTATATTAGATCACTATATTTGTCGACACAGTATATAGTCTTGAGGTGTATTATAGCACCACTCGTAACGTCGCTCTTAAACACCTATAGCTTGAAGCCAAATAGGCGCTTCGTAAGATGACACCGCTAGTAGAGCTAGTAGCACTCGCTAGTAGCCTTCTACTAGAGCTGCTAGCCTTCTAGCAAGTCCTCACTATGCTTCTTATATATCGCGCTGTTGGCCTTAAAGTCGTCGTTAGGTACGATGTAGCTATGAAGTCGTTACTAGTCCACGTATTCGTAACCTACAATAGTTGGAGGTAGCTTAGTTAAAGGCTCGTTACGTAGGCTTCCGAAGGCGCTAACGCGTTGATATTGTGTTGGAACTTCGAGCTAAGAGGTCGCTAGTGCGAATGTAAGTATGCTAATGTCGCTAGTGTCTATAGTTGTGATACGCTATAGTGGTGAAGTTAGTGTTGTTAAGATAGAGTAGTAGCCCAAAAATGAGGATCAAGCTCGGCAAGGAGTTACTTATCTCCGATTAGGCTAGATAGCGCAGGAGGACCCTCAAACAGCGCTAGTGCTCAATTAGGAAGGATGTCGCTACATTTTGGTGTATCCATTCTCCGCAAGGTGTTGTGATTGGCTAGCAGTATCACAGCTACGCAGGTAGTATCACAACTACGTGTAGCAAGGGTAAGGGTTGGGGTAGCCAAATTCACTCAATTTACTCAATTCACTTAATAAATACACCACCACTACATTCTTGCAAGATACTAAGCGAGATAGGCACTACAGTCTTGTCTTGCTCGATGTATTAGTCATAGAGAGCCACTCTTGTTCTCGCTCGCTTGGACCAAGCGAGCGAGCGAGATCTCGATGGCAATCTCGCTCGTGCACAGGTCTGGCTGTTCGTCGAGAGTCGTCCGTTCGCTCTGGGGCCAACGGGGTCGACGAAGAAGGTGCGGCTGCAGCGACGTCCGCATTCGAGTACGTTCAGAGTGCCAACCGACTGCTTCTCGGCTATATGTCCAAGACGTCGCTCTGATGTGAAGTCAACAAGCCTCTCATCTCGCTCTCTCCTCACTTCTCCACACAAACCTGTTTTTGCAATATGGCGCCCGGCCTCTTGATTCCAGACGCGCACTCAGACCCCGAGCATTACCAACCCGGCCCCAAGAAGTCCACAATTTACATGCTCGACACTCCACCCGGCCGCCGTCGAACACGCCCAAAGCCTCTTCAACGTCATCCTGCCAGACAATCCAGAGATTCGGGACTGGCGAACCAATGCCGAGTTTCTGCTGATGAGGAACTCCACACTATCGGCATCAGACGTTGACGCTGCTCCCCTGTTACGGGCTATCGGGAAGCAAGGGGTCGGAATCGATCGCGTTAATGCGGAAGCCTGCAAGCGACGGTCCATTGTTGTGCTCAACACTCCTGGCATCCACGCGACCGCTGTTGCGGAGTTGCTTCTTGCTCTCACCATGTCTGTGGCGCGCCAGATTGGTGATTGCTCATGGCGTGACCGGACGATGCTACCTCCTACAGGGGCGGGTGTAGTGTCGAAGTGCATGTGAGTTGAGACACAGCCATCCGTCAGCCCAGATACCTACGGAAGACATGTTCTATCATCGTTGGATCTGTCTCAGTGGCAAGAGCGGACATTGCGATACGAGCCAAGACCTGGCCAGTTTGCAGTCGATGTCTAAGCGATGGCAAATGAAGTCCCTAGGTCCGAATTGTCCGAAAACTAATGCCTCAGGCGGCAAGAAAACGGGATTACAGCAGATTGGGTGGTAAGACGAAGAAAGTCATCATCACCCCACCGATATCGATCATGTCCATTTGTACGGTTGGGTCTGACAGCGTCTTTGAGGTCTGCCATGCCGGATCTTGTATCAAGCTAGGAGGACGCGGTGCAGTCGACTAGGCCGAAGAAGGGTCCTCCTCACCTCCGCCTATCTGTTGCACTACGCTTCCCTGAGGCAATGATCAAGCCAAATGCACCTCAAGGCAACCGATAGATCTATCTTCAGAAGGCAGTCGTGTCTTGCAACATTCAGTGCAAGATAATCTGATTCCTTTTTCTTCGCTTTGCTGTTTTGATTGAACCCAAAAAGGAAGGCACGCAGAACTACCGCCACAGCGCATTACCACCTCAACCAAGATGCCTACCCTACAAGAAGGCGACATCGTCTTCCACAACGCCACAATAATCGACGGCTCCAGCACCACGCCCCGTTACCCCGCCAGCGTCATCGTCTGCGCCGGCCTCATCGCCAGCATCACCGACCCCGCAACCCTCACCTCCGCCTTGGGATTCCCCAACAAACCCGCCATCAAACTCATAGACTATCAATCCGACGACATCCAATACTCCCTCAGCCCCGGCTTCATAGACATGCACGCGCACTCCGACCTCTCCCTCCTCCACACCCCGTCCCATCTAGCCAAAATCACTCGAGGCGTAACAACGGAAATCATACCTGGTCGAGGGCACAGATGGCTGCCACGGCTGTACACTGGACTGGGACCGGATCGAGATCGGCGGCGTAATGAACAATGAACTCGCGCAAGAGTGTGTCCGCAAACGCATCAGTGAGATTGCTTCTTCCCGCACCGAAGAAGGCTTCAGCACCTTCATCTGGTTACTGAAAGCCGACGACTTCAGCTCCACAATCCTGCAGCAAATGGGCAATGAAGGCAACGTTCGCGAGATCATGCGGCACCCCCGACACACAGGCGGCAGTGACGGAATCCTGACGAGCACAAAACCACATCCGAGAGGCTGGGGCACGTTTCCGCGGTACCTGGGACATTACGGCCGAGACCTGCCGGCTGGCAAGTCGCGAAACATCTACGCAGCCAAAGCGAATATCAAGGATGGTCCTGCCGAGGAGTTCGAGAGCGTGGAGGAAGAAACGATCTTCGCGGGGGGATTGAGGAAGCTGTTGCCCATTTGACAGGACGGGCTGCGGCGGTCGTGGGGATGCGAGATTGTGGGCTGGTGAGGGAAGGGTATCGGGCAGATTTGGTGTTGTTTGATGAGGGTGGGATTCGGGATCGGGCGACGTTTGCGGAGCCCAAGCAGCCGGCGCAGGGGATTCGGGCGGTGTTGGTTAACGGGGTGTTTGCTGTAGATGAGGTGAAGGCGACGGGGGCGAGAGCTGGTAGGACTATGCGATTAAGAAAGAAGGGAGATGAGGGTCGGAAGTGGGAGGTCAGCTAGACAATGTATGAACAGGTTGAGACGCCGCAGACTGGGTATTTCCGTCTCGCTGCTATCATGTTGCCGTCATCCCACTATCCACCGTACTCGCCGGCGTGATTGCACCACTTGCCTACTCCTGCTCCAGCTCCACATACTTCTTCAGATCCTTGCACCAGTCCTGGAACTTGTCCTTCAGAATCTGCTCATACTTCTTTTTCAACCCACTCGCTTTCCACCCCGCAAACGTCTCCCAAGTCGGATACATACTTCTCCCATTCCCCAGATCCTCAATCTCGTTCACTCTCTGCGCTTTCAGCACGAATCCCGGCATCATGGTGGTCGCATTGTGCAAATCCCATCGTATATGCGTGAGAGCGGGCGCGGCATGGTTCTCCAGCGTGCGCAGTTGCCCGATGTGGGCGCAAGCTCCCCGGAGCGACAGTTTGTCCGTCTCTATCAGGTTCAGGTGGAAGATCATGAAGGTGCCTTCTGTCATCTTCAGGTGCTGTTTGTGGGAGTGGCGGGTGGCTGGTTATCTCCGCTTGCGGGACGAACGAATTCCATTCTTTCCAATTCTCGATGGCCAGCAACGCATCGACGATGGCTTGCATAGGAATTTCGATGGCGATATCGCCGTAGATGGAAAAGAGGCCGCCGGTTGGGTGGTCGTGAGTTGCTCGGGGACCGCTGTTCGAGGGATCGCGGAAGGCGTCGCCTTCGAGGGGTTTGGGGGACATGATGGTGGAGACGAGACCTGCTCACTGTCAAGGCTGCTTGCGGGTATACGCAATCTGATTGCAACACTGGTTGAAAGCGAAGCGATGCATGCAGACCATGAGAAGAGAAGACGGTTAGGGAAACATGAGCTATCAATTGCCAAGGGCCTGGGCACGCGCTGCAGAGTTAGCTGGCGGCGGTGCAAGGGCGAGTGTCACATGCAAAAGGCACGATCGATTTTTTCTCCTTTCTACAATAAGACCCTCGAACTTCTCATGTTCGACGACGTGCGAGGCATGCCAACGTCACCAGGATACTGGAGCATCAAGGTGCCAGGCCCGGATCCACGCACAACGATGGGAATCTTCAAGTCGCGTATCTGGACCGCTATGAGGAGATGACAGCACGGCGGCCATCCTCGTCGTGGTCAAACCCTTGAGGAACGAGTCGTCTGACCATGCGTTGATTCAAAGCTGAAGTGCCTCGCGATGCTTGATAATATCCTCAAGTCCTGTAGGATTCTGGGGCTGAGAAAGGCTTCGGCCCCCAAGCTCTACCTACACGGTACATTTCCATCTCCCAACCAAGCAAACCTCCTCATCCCAAGTCAAAAACGGACCACGGATTTTCGCAGTCCGCCAGCATGCCACCCTTCAACTCCGCCCTGATCAGTGTCCACACCACCATCAACGCCCCCCCGGCAAAAGTCCGCGCCTTCCTGCTCGACTTCTCTAATCTCCCCAATTGGTCCAAATGCCAACGCATAATCGACGCAATTTCAATAGAACGCCCGACAGGCAACGATGACGAGTCGAGCATCGTCCCAGGCATCGAAGCACAAGCTGGCGATATTGCGCGTGTGATCTCTCGGCAAGCGGGTGAAGTCCGACCTGTCATATCGGTACCACCCCTTCCACTCTTCACATCCCTCACACCTATCAGCCGGCTAACATAGGCATGCTCATCAGGAGAATACACCCATGAGATTCGGCTATAAAGGCAGCGGAATGGGGTTCTACGTCGTGCATTACTGGGAGTTCTTGCCCTCGCCAGAGGGAGACGGGAAGACGCTTTTGGCGCATTGCGAGGCGTTTGAGGGCGGGTTGGCGTTCTTGAATTGGAGGTATGGGCCATTGAGGGGATGGATTGAGGGGTTGTTTCGGGGTTTTAATGAGGATTTAAAGGCGGGGGTTGAGGGGTCATGATGCGATGGGATGAAGAGGAAGCGTCGGGAATTTGAGTATGCAACTCAGTGGTTTCGTTGCGAATACTACCTCACGTGAATCTCGCAATACCGCAGTATGCATGGCCGAGCAATCCACCAGCTCAGCTGTTATGCCCAAGCATCAATCCTCATATCTCCCCACTCAAAGCCATCAAGCTCGCTCTCCCTAGCTTGCCCTCTAGTTCTCATGCAACGCCTCCGTAAAGATCGTGTCCTTCGCCTCCGGCTTCCCCCCTTCAGCCTCCACATGCCCAAGCCTCTCCTTCGCATACGCCGCCGCATACAGATTAAGCCTGAGCAGCACCTGCTTGTTCTTCAGCGGGTTCTTCTTCTGCACCTCGCTCGAGTTGATCAGCTTGGCTGAATCCGGCTGCGTGACAACGTTGGACGGGATCAGGAAGTCGCGCTTCAGCTCGCTAGAGGTGGTGGTCGAGCCGTAGATTGTGTCGAGCGAGGCGAAGGCCGAGGAGGTCCAGATCACGAAGCGCCCGAGGTGACCCCCTGGGGCCAGCTGAAGCAGGTTCAGAGCGTAGACGGGACAGGTCTCGACGCCAGGGACGTTACGGAAGGCGAGGACGATATCCTTGCCGTCTTTCTCCGGCTCGTAGACGACGAGGGGACCGCGGCGCTGCTTGTGGCGGCGGCCGCGCAGCTTGCCTTTGCTGGCGCAGAGCTTGCGGCTGTCCTTGACTTTCTCGAGTTCCTGGGCGGCGCCGATGGCGGTCAAAGCGCGACGGCCTGGCTGGTCTTCTTAATGGCGCCGTTGGCGAAGGCTGTGCTGGAGACGACGAGTGGGACCTCGGGAACGGTGGAGATGTGGTGGCCGCGGGCCATGAGCAGCGCGGCAGAGGAGGAGGCGGCGATGGCGGAGGCGGTTGCGAAGCGCTTTTGGCCGAGGTTGATCTTCTGGTGCCATTTGCGCCGGCTCTGACCAGTTCCGGGATCTGGGTCCGCGACTCGTCGGTGCTTTGTTTTGCCGCCAGTGGCAGACTGCGCACTCACAACAAGGTTGGAGATGTCGTGAAAGTGGAATGTCGTCAAGGTAAGGGCTGAGAGTCGGAAGACATTTGTATAAGCATTGAGTAACGCTGCGGTAGATCTAAAGAATTTGTCTACCCCGCCAGTTGGACTTGCCAAGCCATCCGTGTCCATACTATCAAAGTTCGAAGGAACTGTCAGCCTCGAATGCCATCAATAGTGAGCTTTCGACCTAACCAAGAGGCTGTCTCTTCGTAGTCGGTCTTTACAATATCATGTTCCATCATATCCTCAAGCGCATCTAATTGATACCGGTCATCACCGCAGTGGTAAAGCCCTACAGCGGCATCATATAAGACTGTTTCGTACTGGCATGGGCGGTTGGATGGCGACCAAAGTCTATCGTATTGCTGCCAGCCGTCGCAAAACTCCCGAGGAACTCCACATTCGGGACACCGTCCTCGGGCATTGAAACCTTCCAGATAGATTTGCTCGCCTAGTCCACGTAACCGCTGTCGAGCCCCACCGCGGTGGCAGGCGTTAAGAGTGTGTTTGATATGGTCACCGTCTAAACCTTTGCCTGCACAAAATCCACACTTATCCGTCCGCCATGCGAGACATGTCCGCCAATTCAGGACCTCATCGGCATCATCCCAGCTGTCCGTAAGAGTGGGGCGAGGCAGCGCCCGAGACTCAGAGCTAATATCGCGCGACCATTGTTGCCGGCGAAATTTCCATGCCCACAGGAGCATCTCGAAAATGAAAAAAGTTCTTGGAATCCATCCTTTTTGGTACGGGACTCTTCCTGCAAACCAGTAAGACACTTGATTTTCGACGGCAAATCCAAGCGCTTCGCGCTTGGAGTGTTTGCAACGGGCGCTCTTTCTTGGCTGGAGCCTCGCCGATTGTTCCTTCTGTTCTGATGCTATCGCACGCCGGCTTCAAACATTGGGTCCGCAAGCTACCGCGCTGTATTTAGCGCCAAAACGTTCTTAGCCAATCAAGTAGAGACATATAAGGAACCCAAGATTGCCGCATGTATACTTTTTTTCAGCTCATATTACAACCTTACTGAAAGCTCTACTACCAATTGGACTCACGAGTTGACTTACCTGAACGACCACCGCCTTGATACCTTCAATTAGTGCAGATATGGCGTCTGAAATTAACCTAGAACGAGTAGAGAGCATCCTTGGTTACAATCTCAGAAACGGACCTATCCACCACAGCACTGACTGCCCCACACCGAAACGGGCTGGAGATTGGGGGCGCAGAAACAACTGACGGCAATCGACGTCTTGCAACGTTAGGAGATGGGGTGCTAAAGCTTGTAATAACAAAGGACTGGTATCTCGCCGGCCTTGCTCATGGTGAGCTTTTCATTAGTTCGCTACGGATACGGGAAGGCACTGACTATGTAGTCGCCCTTACGGACATGTTGATTAACTCTGTGTCGAACGTGCGACTTTGCACATTGGCAACGTAGGCTGGAATCGGAAGCTGTTTGTATAGGTCTCCACGCCTAGAGAGCATTACTATTGCTCCAAATACTTTGATCCTGGCGATGAAGGCAATTGTCGGAGCTTGTTGGCTAGACTATAGAGAGGACATGGGTTACATCAGTGTTCCCCTACGCGCTTTAGGGTCTGTCAGATTGTTTCAAAGGTGGAGGTGGCTACCCAGCTGACAACTGGTAGCATCATTGATGATCAAGACGCTGGCATCGAAGTGCATATCGACGGCGGTAGTAGAGGCTTGCCGGAAGGCTAGATTAAGTCCGCACTGCCTGCGTCTAGCTTGAGGAGGAGATCACGTAAAGCAGTCATTTCCTATTCCCTCTCGTCAAGCAAAACGCGTTCTTGCTGCTCTGCCAGTTTGTCCTCCCGAATTGTGACGGCCCTTCTTTCACACGCCTTTCTCCACCTTTCCGCCTTAAGTAGCAGCTGGCCATGCTCCCTCTCTTCCGCCGCAATCCGTTGCGCAAATTGCTGGCAACGCCGCTGATGGGTGTTCCTTTCCTGCTCCAGTACAAAGATACGTCTGAATTGATCGTTCACGTTCTGTAAATTGCCTTGCGAGACATCCATCCACTTATTCGTAGGTCAGAATCGGCATGTCTAGCTCGAGCGAGCGTTCCTGCCAGGTGCGCAGCACCCTCTCATTCCCTGTCATGTCTTGCAAAAGAGGTTGAGCGAGTTCCCGAGTACTCGGCGTCTGTTGCATTCCGGGAGGCGAGTGGCTCGTTGCCGGTGCCGGGCTCGTATGCTGGGGCCGGCAGCGGTGGGGAAGAGGGAGGTGGATGGATGACTGGCCGCAGGCGCTTGTGGCAAGCATCATCGTAGGAAGCTGACTGGGTTGAAGGTGGAGATGGAGGTAGATTCGGTACAGGATACGAGGCCGTGCAGCTACCGCTCTATAGCACAACGTCAACGGCGTGTTGGTTTGTTATGAGTAGTTGGCACACACCATATCGCACTCTAATGGCCCCGGTTCAGGACAGGTGCTCCGCGACCTCTTTCGCATGGGCGCAACCGTTGTTTGCACGTCTGGCGCTGTGCTGCCGTTCCTTATCCTGGAAGTACAGCGCAGGACGTGCACTCGACGGTTGCGCCCATCTGAAGGAAGACTTCCCCGTAGCATCAAGTCGAGTCGTTCACATCGTGACAGGTTAACACAGTAGACTGGTTTAGATCGTCTCCCGGTGCGCTGCTCGGCAAGACTTGAACGAAGGATCGGGCGACCCCGCAGCATCTTTGCTTGGCTGCCAATGCCGCCTTGCTCGATGATCTGGACGTTGCAACCATTCATCGACCTTCATACACACAATATGGGTGAATCCAGCAACCCTTGAATAGATCGTTGCCTACCTTTGAACGTCCTCCAGCTGGGTCCAGAGCTTGACGGCGTGGTGAATCTCGCGGCCGATGATGTTGCTAATGTCAGTTTCGGCTTCAGTACTTCGATTAGCATCTACTAAACGGCATTCAAGCGTTTCTTCAAGATGATCAGCCAGCTCTCAACGGAACCAGACCATGCATATACTGGAGATTCTGCAGCACTCGGTGAAGCATTTTTGGGAAAGGTGCGAGACCGTATCTTTCTCCTGCCAATGGTGGCCAATGCATCGCAAGATTGCAATGTTACTGCCTCGCCTGCTCAAGGCCTTCTGGCGGGTAATACTATTCACCTATCACAGCTTTACCTTGAACCACCACTGGCCCTTCAGCCTAATCTCTGTCACATGGGTACGCCGGTCAGAAATTTGGACGATCTTTTCAGCCACCAGCCCACAAGAGACATAGCCAACAGTATTGAGCATCACCACAGTCTCTCGCTAACTGGAACTTGGGATTAGAATGATCGAAATCGCGACGCTGTAGCGTAGCACTTTCGGCGTCAGACGCCACACCATGCGATATCTTGCCTGCCGACATGAGCCCGCCCTTGGGGCGCCTTTGAGAGTCCACTTCAGAGACGGAGGTCATTGGATCGAGCACAGAAGGGTTTGATAAGCTCATAGACAAGGCTTCTCGTTCCGCTGTTCTAACGGTGGTGGAGAGTTCCTTGCGAATTAAATCACCAGCAAACGCAAACCTAGTATCTCCTTCCCTCTCGCTGAGATCTAACAAACGACGTGTCGAGGAGCTTCAGCCTGGAAGCGTTCCATTGACGCCGTAAAAGCAGAAAAGACGCACCAAACAGTCCTCTGATACAGTGTCAAAACTTGGTGGGAAAGGCTCACCTCGCGTAGGCACAGCAGTGAGTGACCATGATGAAGAAAATAATAAGATGGGAAGATGTCTGCGACATGACCTATCATATCACCAGCAGCCCTGGAACACTAGTGCTTTCGAGAAGGAGATCGAAAATATCGCAGCGGATGAAACGACTAAATACCGTATACGGTCATTGTTGAAGGGCATGGGAGGCAGTTAGTCTCTCATCGAACTGAAACAGTTCATTCAGATAGGCCGCAATCATGCTTCGGATCATGAGCGCCTTGACAACAAGATAGCGGTGGAAAGAAGATATAGCAGGATCCAAACCCGCGCCGCAGCTATTTCGTACGTCGTCTTACGACAATGGATCGACGTACTCTGCCTCTACGAAGACTGCGGCCACCTAGAAGCCCAGCGGAAAGGCCAATTCGCAATCGAAATGAGTAGCTCGTTGTGTCGAGGCACCCGGAAAAAGCCTGGCAATCCCAGTTCTGCAAGCGAGTCAGCGATCACAGACTATATGATGCGAAAGCTCCTACTAGATGTTGAACCCGGGAGCAGACCTGTGCACGAGCGAGATTGCCATCGAGATCTCGCTCGCTTGCTTGGTCCAAGCGAGCGAGAACAAGAGTGGCTCTCTATGACTAATACATCGAGCAAGACAAGACTATAGTGCCTATCTCGCTTAGTGTCTTGCAAGAATGTGGTGGTGGTGTATTTATTGAGTGAATTGAGTGAATTGAGTGAATTTGGCTACCTCAACCCTTACCCTTGCTGCGCGTAGTTGTGATACTACCTGCGTAGCTGTGATACTGCTAGCCAATCACAACGCCTTACAGAGAATGGACACACCAAAATGTAGCGACATCCTTCCTAATCAAGCACTAGCGCTATTTGAGGGTCCTCCCGCGCTATCTAGCCTAATCGGAGATAAGTAACTCCTTACCGAGCTTGATCCTCATTTTTGGGCTACTACTCTATCTTAACAACACCAACTTCATTACTATAGCGCATCACAACTATAGATACTAGCGATATTAGCATACTTACATTCGCACTAGCGACCTCTTAGCTCGAAGTTCTAACACAATATCAACGCGTTAGCGCCTTTAGAAGCCTACGCAACGAGCCTTTAACTAAGCTACCTCTAACTGTTATAGGTTACGAACACGTAGACTAGCAACGACTTTATAGCTACATCGTACCTAACGACAACTTTAAGGCCGATAGCGCGATATATAAGAAGCATAGCGAGGACTTGCTAGAAGGCTAGCGGCTCTAGTAGAAGGCTACTAGCGAGTACTACTAGCTCTGCTAGTAGTGTTATCTTACAAAGCGCCTATCTAGCTTCAAGCTATAGGTGTTTAAGAGCGACGTTACGAGCGGTGCTATAATACACCTTAAGACTATACACCGCGTCGACAAATATAGTGATCTAATACGGAAGAGGGGACAGCTTGCTACTAATAGCTAGAAGGACAATAGAGCTACAAAGGCTGACGCTATAAGCAATATTGCTACTACTAGCTAGAGTCACAACACCTTCAAGGAATTGCTATATAGCTAGCTTGTTAGCGACAATGTAGCCTTTAATCAACTATAGAGCAAGGAGCTTAGAGCACTACTTGTCTATCTTAATCCCTACTGCGAATGCTGGATTCTAGACTAGACGACTGCTAGCTAGACAATTGATCTAATTCACGATCAATCGCTTAGTTTAGTAACTAACAATCTGGCCTTAGCAGTCACGTGTATCAACTTCTCGTTCGATCTCTAGACCTCTAGCAACAAGCTCGCTCTGCTTGGACTATGCGCTCATTATATCAACGGTGCTAGTGTTCCAGTTACTACGCTTCTAGCACTACTGAAGTAGTTAGGTCGTCACACTAGAGCCAATATTGCAGACACCATAGCCGATATTATTACGCACTTCGACCTCGTTGATAAGCTCGGTTGGTTTACTACAAACAACGCTTCAAACAATAGCACTTGTATACAACGACTAGTAGAGGAATTTGGCTTCTCAAGCAACGAGCAATAGGTCTATTACTGTAGCCATATCTTCAACCTTGTTGGCTAAGCAGCGCTCTTTAGTCACGATGAGGAGGTATTCAGTACTAATATCGACTAGAGTACGCTTGAAGAACAACAACTACTGATATAGAGGCGCAAAGGGCCTATTAGCAAGCTTCACAACGTTATTTAGTAGATATTGAAGTCACTACAGCGGATTGAGCGCTTCAAACAACACTAACTCAAGCTTATTATACCTATCAAACTGGACGACAAGAAGGACGTCTACGAGCTCGTTACTAACGTCACAACTAGGTGGAATAGCTTCTACGACACTGCCAACCAAGCGCTCTATTTACAGCCTGCAATTGACGTAGTTATAGACGACGAACAAGCTCAATATAATGCTAAGGTCGCTAGGTCTAGGAGAACCTTAGTAAAGGAGCAGCCAAAGCGTCCCGTTATACTCGATAATATGCTCTTAATTGATGACTAGAGCGTTATTAGCTTATATCGCGCCCTTTTGAAGCCTCTAAAGGACGCTACAATGAAGCTCTAAGGCCACGTTAGCGGCAAATTTGGAGCAATATGGCAAGTCCTTCTTGTATTTGAAGAACTACTTAATCACTTCGAAGAATAGGGCAAGGAACACCTAATATCAAGCCAGCAGCAGACTAACACTCACTTAGAGCCTAAGGTCGAGCCTACGGAGGTAGTAGTACGCCTTCTAACCTCACTTAAAGAGCCGCAGATGACTTCAGAGGATCACTACGCAATCAATATCGACCTTGCCTAGAAGATGCTCAACAAGTACTACTTAGTATTAGACAATACACCTATCTACGTCGCTGCTATCATACTACACCCTTGTCAGAAGTGGCATTAGCTTGAATTACACTGGAAGGAGCACCTAGAGTAGCTATCTAAGGCTCGGAAGTCATTTATTGAGCTAAGCGATCGATATAGGTATCACAAGCTAAAGAACTAGTTATATTTACCTCTACACAAGCGCCGACGGCTCGAAACACCAATACCTGACGTTACAAAGGACTAGCTAAGTAGTGAGGATGACGACGAGCCTCTAGATATCGATATGCAGATGGCTCTATATCGACGAGACAGTTCTTACAGGCACTTGCTAATTAATAACGCAATAATAGACGTAGGAACCTCCCTAATTTAATACTAGCTCGGCAAACGAAGTGAATAGCTACAGCTAGCCGCTATAGCACTAGATATCTATGCTATACTAGTGATGTCAGATGAGCTAGAGCGTGTATTTAGTATAACTAGAGCAGTAGTGACACCACGTAGAAGGTCACTATTAGACGACACGATTACTCACTTGATGGTTGTCAAGGCTTGGATACAATCCAACTTAATTAAGCTAGACAGGTAAGCTTACACTCACTCGCACGAGCACTTCCGCAGGGCTGACGTTAAAACAAGCTCCTTCTTTAGTAGACAGGCTAATTAGAAGGCTGCTACAGAGGTATTGGCAAGCTATTAGTCCTTACTAGATACTATATTGCTACTAGATTAAGGTAATTCACTTCAACTAGCAGTACCCGCGATATGGCCGCACAGACCAATCAAGACAAGAGTATTCACCTATCTCGCTCAGTTGAGAGAGACAAGAATCATATGGCCCACGCTAGACCAATCGAGACAAGAATGAGGTCACCATCTTGCTCGTTCTCGCTTGTGCACAGGTCTGTTCTGATGTCTCCTACTCCATAGCCCTTTTTGGTGCTGGGTGGTTTGATGACTCGTGGCCTAGTTCTTGTTACTTCTGTATGTTGCGTTCTGTTAGGTAACGAAAAGTTGGTTACACCCACTTGCTTCCCACCGTCTCACTTCATTGTATCTTGCACATGCCACTACACGCACCGATATCGTCTCAGGTGCTCGTTGCTACGTCGGAGAGCATGCTTGAAAGCTTTGTAGCAGCTTCTCGTTAAGATATCTATGATTCTCGTCAAAACCCAACGATCCTCCTGCTATTGCACTGCCACTTCTTCTGCTTAATAGCCCGGAGTGAGAACGGAGAGATTTTGGGGCCAATGAAGTTGGAAAGGATTGAGTGCTATATGCGGACAGGATATCATGCGCCCAACTCGGCAGGTTTGGATCTCCCATCTATCTCTACTGCCCTTGCACCCTCCAGCTCCGCAGTCTTCCCTCTCCCACCACCAAGCTCAGATATGGGACTACTGTCTTTCTCCAGCTTTCGGTCATCGCTCTTCAACTCATAGCGCGCTTCACCGCCCATCTCTTTCGTCTCGTAGTCGTCTGCCTCGACCGGGACCTTGCTCTGAAGTCTGGCCTGCCGCCGCCTTCGTCGCCACA
>JAABUL010004147.1_pt1 | contig 19912 bp, 23 predicted proteins | sample 5559151 | NCBI WGS metagenome assembly JAABUL01 (sample SAMN10711876, study PRJNA513368) | rock metagenome | isolation source: Antarctica rocks | place: Antarctica: Victoria Land, Pudding Butte sud | reverse complement strand
CCCCCCTCCACGCCCTCTCCTCCATCTTATCCTTCTCCCTAACAGCCTACACGACGCACCTATCCGCCTCCCCCGTTCTCAACACCGTGGCCGCCTTCCCGCTTCCGATTTATCCAGCGCGCGGTGCAGAAACGGAGGGGTTATTGCAGAGGCTGCTGCGGAAGAAGCTGGAGACTGGGGCGGAGGAGTGGGTTGAGAGTGGAAGGGGAAGGGGGCGGGGTAACCACGAAGACGTTCATTGCTATCTCGTTTTCATATTCCCATCAGAATCCACGAAAGTTGCCCCCAGTTCCGGAATCAGCCGTCCACTTGAGCGTATTCCGTAGCTGTGTTTTGGATGGTTATTCCACCGTACCTGACCTGTGGAGGCAGTTGGGTGCCATTTGTTGAAGGATATAGCGAACAAGGTGGGACCATCTGTGTACTAGAGAACAAGAATGCAAGACATATTTCGAGCTTGTCCCAAGCCTGTAAAGATTCGCGTAAAACCCTAAGCGGATTTCACGAGATCTCTGTGGATTGGCTGATCGAGCCATCTCTAACAGCTGACGTGCCCGTCGATTGCGCAGACTTCAAACATGGTGTCGTCGCGCTTTGCAACACAAAAGATAATCATGAGATTGATATAGAAGTTGTCGAGAAAAACGGATGTGCTATCATTGTATCTTTATCGAAGTATTTACAATTAAACCATTTGATCAATTGTACTTGGACATAATAACATAAGGATTACGCATACAAATCATATGATATTTAGAGTCAATGCTAAGGTTGTTTCCATGAATGCAGAAGAGAAGCATTATTGTTTCCGGAGCAGAAGCCGAGGAAAGAGAACGCAATTGCGCGGTTCGATCGAGAAAGAGTGGTCGATGGTGGTCGAGGTTTGACACCAACGGACTGTGAATTGTGGCAACGCAGGGCGGAACATCCGATAGAGGGCGTGGATCGAATGCACACGAGCGAGAAATAGAAGGCAAGATAGATGAAGACGCAGCAGGACGGACCTGCTTCGCTTTGCAAGTCGAGAGCCTGTCCTGATCCCGCCACGGGCGACGTTGTGTCGGAGACGCCCGCAGTGACCCTCCCACCTTGGCTCGTGCGCGCCCCAGCTCGCTTCATCGACGCCTGGGATCGTCTTCGGCCCCGGTCAGGCCCAGGGTGACCGACGAGGGCTCGATGGCTTGGTCAACGCCGAACAGAAGCCCAAGAGTTGAGGGATACGCGAGGGACCGCTGGCACCAACAGTCAGCGTCAGAGACAGGGTCACGGCAGCTGTGTGCGGCAAAGGCTGGGGATTCGAGTCAAGGCTGACACGACGAATCTTCACAGGCACGCAGACATATTTGATGCAGAGTTCCTGATGATTGAAGACGACTCGGTTTGTCTTGTCGCGGCAAGGTCCGTAGGGACCGCTATCAAGAGTACACATAGCCCGGTAGTCCGGTGAATCCCGTCCTCGCCGTCGATGCACATGTCGGGTCATCAAGACGATCAGATTGTCTCTGCGAGCACTTGGTCAGCCCGACGTGGTGAACAAAGCCAGGCTGGGAGAGCGTCGACGTCTTCCGGATCTGACCCACCAAACATTTCCAACCCGGAGCTCTTCTCGTCCTCCTCCATTTTCACCGCAACTGCCACGGGGTTTGCCTTCCCAACAGGCGCTCTCTTTACGCGCTTCGAGGCTCGGGCTCGCGCAGGGGTTCCGTCATCGGAATCTAGGAAGCACGCAGTCAGCAAAGGACATCGCGGGCAATGCGCGTTCAGCGGGTCACTTGCCATCGGGCGATCGAAGCGCGTGCTTGACACGGCCACGCATCAGCGAGGACTCGGCGGCGCGCTTGGCTTGGGTGACGTTGGTGATGCTTGTGCGGTTGTTGACGATGTGGCGGCCGCACGAGCCGGTCGTTCCGGCACGGGCAGGCGCGGCACGGGCAGGCGGAGGCAAGGCTGTTTTCTCTTGGGCGAGGCTGACGCGAGGCTTGAAGCGGCGGGGGCGAGTACGACGAGCCTCGCAGCTGGAAGAGGACGTGGATGAGGCCGGGACCGTCGGCTGCGAGCTATGAGTGGGGCATCGGTCAACTATGGTTGTCGCTGTGTTGAGGAGAGGGAGGGGCGTGCGAGAACGGGGTCTGGGGGCTCCATTGGCAATGCCACTCTCCATCGGCGTCGTCAAGAGCTGCGGCGAAACCGCCCTTTCGACCCACGATACAAGCAGCTAGATCGACCTGCTCGCAGGTGGGCAGTGACACGTTCCCCTGAACCTCCCAAAATCGGATGACGTTCTTGCATTGCTCTACACGGTCCTGGAAAGCCGCGAGCGTCCAATAATGAGGGTCGGCGTCCGACGGGGGGATGTTGAGGATCTCGAGAGGACGGAAGGCCACGCCGCATTGCGCTGCCATGGCGGCGAGGTCGTGGTGATACTGGCCGTTGCCGGACTTCGGACGCGTCATGGCAAGAGAGACCGTTGTGTGGCTGTCGGTGGAAGGTGGACCTGTTCAAGAGATGTCGAGGAGGAGGAACGAGGTGACGGGAATGGGGATCGCGGCAATCTCACTCGAACAATAGGCGGAGGTGAAGGCAGCGCATTTGTCTCGGCACGCGCCGGTGACGTCAGCGGACTGGATGTTCTGATGATCGTGGCACTTGCCCTCACTTCCATCTGTCGGCTAGCACGAGCTGTAGATGTCGCCCGAAGCGGGGCAGCTCGTCAAGAGGGCGGATGTTGGGTGGAGTCAAAAGAGCGGATGTGAGATGGAGAGTATTAGGACGAAAATGATGATCTTGGCAGTTGCCCGCGATCAGAGGAGGAGAGGGACGGGCCGCCGACGTGCGCGCATCTGACGGCAGCTCACCGGCCACGCTGGCCTCATCTGAAGATCAGACGAGGGATGCTCGGGACCGGTACGTCTGGGAGAGGGAGGCGACGCGACCGCAGTGCGGCGAAAGTTGGGGCTGCTCGTGAAGCGGAGACGCAATGCGAGAGGAAGAGGAGGAGGCCCGAAGGCCTGGATGTCACGTTGGGCCTCAAAGGTTCTGATATCACGGTGCGTCGGGGGCAGCGTCGTTTTCGCCTGAACCTGACATCGCAATCTTCGGGCGACCAGAAAATTAAGAGAAAGGCAGAGGCAAACTGTGATATCGATAATCCGGATGCTGCGGTCGTAGGCGCACGGTCTTCTTCTTTCAGGCGCGCCTTTTTCGCGTCAGCAGTCTCCAATATTGCATCCTGGCGATGCAGTGGGAAGGACCATCCGAATTGGCGGAGAGCAAGAGGCAAGGATCGTTCGTTCTCGGACGGCGTGGTTCCGTTCTTTGCACATCGTGGCTAGGCCAGGCAGCAGAGGCGGGACCCGTATTCTACGGCAAGCAGTGGGATGTGCAGGTCATGTCGAGATTACGAGTCAGGTTGGAAGAGGGCCTCTCCGTACATGTAGTCTCATTGTTTCTAAAAGAACTACCATCTGTTCTGCACGGGAGGACCATCCCACCGCCGAAGCAGGGAGGGCAATCGCCATGAACGGGGACGAAGGGACGAATTGAAGAAAGCAAGGATAGGGAAGATGCAGGATTCACGGTTCTCGTCTTGAGGCATAGTCGAATCATGGATACAAGAATGCTTTTTGGTTGCAAATCAGGCTCAAAGACGACAACGCGGGCGTAACTTTCTAGATGAGGCGGCTTGAATATTCAGAAATGGCCATGGTACAGAAGTGTGGTAAACGTCGACGTGTGTACACAATCTGAGCCATTTGAACTCAAAATACCTCTCATATTTTCCGGCACGGTGGGTTTTCCGCGACAAAGGGACGGACGTTACCGTTTATTTTTTGTTGATCATCGGGATATCAACGAGAAGGATGACTTCGTCCAGCTCGGCCAGCGCCGCAATCTCGTGCGAATCGGCGCTCCACAGTCCTTGTTTCGTATTCGCAGGGATTATGCACTTCTAGATTTTTCAGCCAATGAACGGTATGGAATGTATAACACTTCTTACTTCTAGCAACCGAACACCACAGAGCGGGTCGCAGGTCCCTGGCGGTCGATGGGGACCATCGGCGGCTCGTACGCGACACCGCTAGAGTATTGTCACGTACTTTGTGGTGAGGATATTTCAAAGACTAGTGCGGTTGCCTCGTTTTGCCTTCTGTAAGCCACTGGCCAACAGTCGAGTGAGTCACTACGGACTGTGACTCTGCATCTGCCAGCGGTATGCAGCCGTTCCTTTCCCAAGCTTGTGAGCTCCATGCTCAGCAATTTTTTCACGTTCAGTGACCCTCACCGCCTATTAACGAATGCCCTTCCGTGGCCTCTGCATCAGATCACCCTTGATAGTCCCTTGTTCGCTCCATAGATGGAAGATATACCTACCCATATTGGACTAAACGATCTAGTTCGGCTCAAGTGCTCCTGTAGATGAAAAGAAGAGTTCCGCCAAGCATCCTGAAATCGAAAGTAGAGTCATCTGCTGGGACCCAGGCATGAGTGAAAAGCCTGCTTTTTCAGCAAGAGTCCAGGATGCTCACAAGCTTGCCATCAAGGGCTACATCTGCCCTCTTTGTTCCGATACCTTTTCCGCCAATGGGCAGCTTTGGGGGCATGCTAAAACACGGCATGGGCAACAATTGGGCCTTGCAATGCTGGCGGACGAGGCAAAGGCAAGGGAGCATTTTATCCATAAGGCGACAACAAAGGCGTAAGTTGGCACATCACGTTCGTCTAGATTACCATTGGACACTCAAGCATGGATAATAACCTTCTTCCCTATGAACCTTGTTGACGGTCCATCATTCCAGGCAAGAGAATTCTCGTCGGATCATACGAGTTCGAGCACCGGCGCAACCTATACCTTCATCCAATGACAACGATTCGATGAAGCCAAACTTCGGAGGAGAAGTAAGAACACGGTCTCCCGGTGGACGGACACATATCCCAGATCTAAACCGATCACCAGAAACAGGAAACGATAACATTGGTAAGCTTACTTTTGGCCAAGAATGCACTGCGCAATCTTCGCCAAAAAGAAAACAAGCAGCTGCCCCACCCACCAGCCCGACCCACTGTGACGAAGCTTTGTCGATTGCTGGATCTTGTGTGCAGCCTGCAGATGACAAGTCTGTGGGAACCATGACCCTCGTCCACCACTCCAAACCCCAAACTGGGGGCCCTTCTTCAGGAAAGCGTCTTGAATCCGATCGTGAGAGACCTGCTACAAGCGATCCGGATTTTGCGCGTACTCCCACTGGCTCAAACAAGAGGCTGTTCGATCCAGAAAGAGACTCAAAGGATTATCAGATGCAGCAGGGTCTGGAGCCAGGAGATGGCCATCAGCAAAAATGCCATGGACAAAATAGGACCTCGAACTTCCCAGATAGTGGGCAAGATGAGAGAAAAACCGCCCCCAAAGATCAACCCGCTCCTTCACCTTCTAGCCAAGGCTTCGGCCTCGATCGTGACACGGAAATGGACATGAAACCGATTCTACTCCTGCAACCCGAGACTAGGCCAATCTCTCACGACCAGCTCGTAGTGGAGGTCAAAGGCATCTACGCAGGCTTGGTCATAGTAGAGAGCAAATGTGTAGACGTGGACAAAAAGCAGTTTCTAGAAAAGGATCAAACCCGTCATACAAAGCTAAGTAACGAGCAATGGCAAGCTCTCATTCACCTTCACAAGACCCTTCTACACGAGCACCATGACTTCTTCCTAGCTTCCCAGCATCCCTCGGCAAGTCCAGCACTAAGCGATCTAGCCGGTAGGTATTCAATGCCATCGCGAATGTGGCGACATGCAATCTACGCATTTCTAGAGGTCCTTAGACATAGGCTTCCAGAGTCCCGCGATCATATGCTTGCGTTCATATACATTGCGTACTCTATGATGGCTCTTCTGTACGAGACCGTCCCAACTTTTGAGGACACTTGGGTAGAAAGCCTTGCAGATCTAGGTCGCTACCGTATGGCTGTTGAGGTAGACGACCCTTGGGACCGCGAAATTTGGAGTGGCGTTGCTCGCTTTTGGTATACTAGGGCGACGGACAACAACCCTGGTACTGGACGCCTCTATCATCGTTTGGCAACATTGTCTCGTCAGTATAGTTTGCAACAGCTATCCTTGTACACTCGCGCATTAACATGTCTCAATCCTTTCGAGGGCGCTCGCGAAAGCATTAAGACTCTATTTAATCTAGTCCTGAATGGCAAGGCCCCCGTCAACCCTCGATCGTCATCCTTTGAAATGGTATTCGTCGAAGCGCACGGTATCCTTTTCTATGGTGCATCGGAATCCCAATACGACGCCGCTGCTCGTCAAATCGAGAATGGCTTGCTGGACAGCTACATTGGACTGGTCACTTCAAAGTTCAAAGAATTAGGTGTCTGCGCTACGATTACAAATGTAGGGGCCATTTTTGAATACGGAGCTCTTCGACGAAAGGATCTCTCCAAGTCAGTCTTCCGACTAGCATATGAAGAAGTACACCGCTCTAATGTTGTCAATGGCAAGGTCGTGGCTCACCCCCAGTCCCAGACATTCTTTGACCTAAACGGTCGCGGGAACGCCCACTGCCAGCTTCCACGGCCATCTATAGAATCCTTGGTCGAGGGTATTACAAGGGACGACTTTCAATCTTCTGTTGCATCAATATCCCAGGCGTCAAGATTGACTTTCAGTATGTTAGCGATCTCCTTACGGCGCCTCGGTGATAGGAATGTTTACCCTCTTGTGCATGTGTCGTTAGTGTTCTTGTACAGCCTGGCTAGTGTCGACAAAGCAATGAAACACGTGGAGCGATATGTTCCGTGGGGTGAAATCTGTTCTTTTCTCAATTCACTAGCGAAACCGGATGCCTTCAACTCACGGGTTTGGGCTACAGACTTTCCCAGGCCCGAAAATGCCTTTGGGAGACCACTGCCAGAGGACTTCGCCATACGTGGTCAGCTTTACACTAAGGCGTTTTTCCCAAAGACGTGGTTCTCAGATGTCATGGTTGACGATGAAGAACGATCGCTGGAGTTACCTTCAATGACAGCATCACGTGTTGAGAGAATCTTATGGCTTGGAGCTCGTATAGCATCTGTATGCTCTGCCCTTTCAGCGTTACGTAACCTAGCAGCGGCTTTACTGACTAGGATTAGCTCAATCAACGGATATTCTTCGACAAAGAGAAGCAGGCCTTCATTCACACAGATGGACAATCAAGTCCTTAGATCATACAGCGCATACATACTATAACCAGGGCCCAACGCTTTCTTCCAAGACCGAAGACACCATAACGTCAGACTCTGAGCAGGAAGTCTCTACAATGGATGATGGCATCCCGATCAGCTTACAACTTCACAGAAAGCAGGGGTTGCAATTCTCCAGCTAGACCTGACAGTCCAGCCACTAAAGTTCCTGCAGTCACGATTATGCGGCACCGCGGTGACCTAGATGGATTGCCTCAGTACTTAACCCCTGCTGCGAAACAAACCTTACGGTGATTTCTAGCGTGTTTCGACTTTTTTCTGCAAAACTCTTCAGCGCGCCAGAGGGTCACACATCTCAACTTCAAGATCCGCGTGGGTACACATCTCTCCGGAGAAAGCCAGGGAGTCTACTAGCCGTGTACTGCACCGTGTTCGTCGACAATGTGTCGGAGAGTCCGTCCAGAAGGATGGGATTAGATTTAATTGCAATCTATAAACGTAGGCTTCCCCTATACGTACCCGAATTTTAGTATTCGTACCCGCCAAGACCAGGGTTGCACACACCCTAAGTAGATTCCTTCTGGAGAGTTATCGGTTTTGAGTGTAGAAAGCATCTAATCAATGGAGATATCTTATTCTATTGCTAATCTGGTCGATTGATTACCACGGCGTAGTCTTGAGTTTTGATGAATTTATTGATGCTCGAAAACAGCTCTTTCACGTCCGCGTATGCTAGACCATCAATTGGCGATGGCTTCATTGGAGGAGTCGGTTCATCGTTCTGAAACTCTGAAGATATAAATGAGATAGCCATGAACGGCGGCGGCGACGGCGGTGATGAGATTGAACGCGAAGTAGGCGGTGGCATACATAGACGGAGTCATGGAAGAGCATGCGGTGGTGTAGAGATCTCAGGGTTACAGCGAACTCTAGAAAGTCTGGACGGGTACGAATAGTGAAACTCGGGGACGTATAGGGGAAGCCTAAACGTATTAGACTGTTGGCCTCATTGCAGGTGCTCTTAGGGTGCTTTTGACTCATGTCTTGGTAACTTAACAGTGTGGGTACCCACCTTTGTAATATGCTTCCATACAGTTCACCGCTTCAGAACGGGCATAACGATTCGTGTCCGCTTTAGTCCGTTGGTTTAGGACATCCAAGAGCTGCCCGGCATGGAAACCCACATGTTGTACGTAAACTTGAGCCCGTACCATGCTTGATTTTGAAAAAGGCATTCAGCTGCCGAGTTTAGTCCTTTTTTGCGTGTCCTTGGCAGCCTGTGGATGGTCTTGGTGAAACAACTATTATACGTAATAGGATGTTCATCTCGCTGATTTCTCTGTGCGGCATATTTTTCCATGGCTGGGTCGACCTTTCATCAGCGGTGTGCAGTAAGAGTGTTTTGCATGGCATCCATGATCCTCCCACCTTGGCCAATTCCTACTCGAAATGCAGACTGCACCTCCTGCAAACAACAATGTACGACGCCCTGTGAGAAATTGAGCTGACACCGGCTGACAAGGCGATATCAGTGATATCAAGGGGGGCCTTTTGGTATACGGGTATTACTGTATCACTGATATCAGTAAGGCTAACTGACAAGCAGTATACGCAACCACCATAGAACTCCTTGAGGTTCGCTACAACGCCTTGCATCGCGACTATCCAGACGCAAACTGGGGTATCTTTGAGTATCTTGAGGATCAACTATGGCCTAGCTTTTGGGAGGATGGCGTGCCCGTGGATCAGATAGCGGGGGTGATGGTGGAGGTGTTCTCGACGCTTGAGAAGGGCACGAAGACAGGGAGGGAGGTCGAGAGACGGGTGATGGTGTGGAAATTGGTGAATGTTTGGGTGAGTAAGTGGGCGGAGTGGGTGGTTTAGTGTGTAGTGTGGGGAACGGGGAGGAGGAAAGGGGTAGGGGGAATGGGGATGGGTAATGGGTAATGGGAATGCTTGCTTGCCTGCTTCATACAAGGTAGGGGTCGCGAGTGTGCAGGTGCTTGAGAATATTGTGGCTACATGGCCGGATGATGATAGGGCAGTATTCGGGCTTGTGAGTGAATTAAACTTCGTCATCGACTATAAGGACTGTTGCATGCCTGATCGGAGGATCATCATGTAGATGGTAAAGGAAAATGTATGCTTGAGTCATTAGAAAGCCCACCCTTGTGGGGATGACTAAGGCACCATCAACTGTTGACGCACGGATTACTGAAGGCACTCGCCAGTATGATCGAGAGTCGGGCTTCGATGTCCGTCTCTCACGGCAACTCTTCGCGCTTCAAGAATCAGCTTTTCCTACAACCCATCATATAAGACCTCATGTCTACCAGTGGGCTTTCAGACACCGAGCTCACATGGTCGTCTATTTCATTGCTATCTCTTCGTATTCTTTCCACTCCTAATCCTGGCAAATGGAGCTCCCACGTAACCTTCGTCGAAAATGCCTAGCTTATCAGCAAAGGGCTCCTCAGCTCGAGCAGTATCGCATGGCCATGAGCTGTTGTCAAGGTTCGCAAGCGTTTGCCAACCGTTTCACACTATCAGTGCACTATCAGTTTATACCGTTTAGTGCAGTTTAGTTTGAGGCATCTGGTAAACCGTGCAGTTTGGTTTAGGAGGTCCACACCACGGTTTAAACCGATAGTTTGTTGATTTTTTGATGTTGAGGTTGACCCTAAGTCGAGACCTAGGAAAAATATTAAATTACATCCATGAGGTGCCGTTTTTTTCTTAGCGCCTCCCGGAGAAGATTTTTTGGTGAGGTGTTGAGGTAAAATACGCGCACTAGACTTATTGACGGATAAAAATAACTACTTACTTTACCATCACTAGGTCAACCGGCGAGCGGCCCGACGGTCCAGCAGGTCCGATGACCGAGTCAGGGTTCACCGGGCGGCGAAATTCTAAATCTAGAAATTCTTCTCCTACTTTGCATCCTACAACCCCATCTAACATGTCTGATTCAGAGCTTTCCACCGCCCCCCCCACCTCAGTTGCTTCGCGCAAGGATCCATGGAGTTCATTTACTGGTATCAGGTCCGCTGCAAGCAGTGCAAGCAGTGTAACGGCCCCCAACCCGGCTAGAAATACGCGGCACATCGAGATGAGAAGACCGGTTGTCTCGAAACTCGTTAGATCAACACCAAAGCGACGACGAGCTAGAACAAATGCAGAGGAGGAGGATCTAGAGGCTACACAAGCTAGGAACATTGAGCAGTTTCAAAGCGAGGATGATGCGGAGCTACTAGACGACATAGATGACGGCGATTCAATCGACTCACCCTCTCTGCTTGCCGGCTCTCAGATGGTATCGCAGACGACCTCCAGATCATCCTCAATGAGTAACGCTCCTAATGCACCAAGGCAAGGTCGAAAGCTTGTTTCAGACATCTGGAAGCACTACGAGTTGACGGAAAACAACACCATGAAGTGCAACTACTGCTATACTATTTACAAGCTTACCGGCGGAACTCGTGTCCCTAGAAATCACCTAATCAAGGAACATCGCATCGACTCTGCCAATCGACAGACTGTTGCCACGGCTATCTACGACGAAAGCATCGAAATAGCTCTTTTGCGTTTGCCGGAGGAGGAAAAGGAACGAAAGGATAGGCAGTTAAACACCGACATGGCTAAGAAAATCAACAAAGAGCACCTGGAATATCTTTATCTGAAGTGGACTATTATGGCAGATGTGGAGTTTTCACAAATATCTAACAAGGACTTTAGAACCTTTCTACATTATATTAATCCACCTGCAAACGAGCTGCTTCCTTCTGCACCTAATACGATTAAATCTAGAGTTCATCTACTATTCCAGGAGGGTCAAAAACGTCTGCGGCATTTTCTACACTCTGCGATATCCTCCGTTCACATTACATGCGATGCCTGGACGTCCTCTAATAACCTCGCCTTCCTCGGCAGTGTTGCACACTTCATCGATGAAGCAGGCGGTTTGCGCACTATACTGTTGGCATTAAAAGAGCTTCAGGGTGAGCACAGTGGTGCGAACATGGCTGTTATTATACTGGACGTCTTATCCGTCTATGCAATTCGCGGCAGACTAGGATATTTCGTCATGGATAATGCCACCAACAATGATACTATGCTGGAGGCTATCGCTAAGGAATTCAAGGAGGCAGACGGCATTTATTATGATCCGGTTGAGCATCGTCTTCGCTGCATCGGCCACGTCATCAATCTATCTGTTCAGGCGTTTCTATTTGGCAGACATCCTGATATCGAAAGCGACCGCAGAGCTCGCGGTGAAGACGATGGCGACGATCCTTCTAATAAAGAGCTTCAGGATTATCGAAGGCTTGGTCCGCAGGGCAAGCTGCATAATATCATCGTTTACATCATGCGAAGTCCGCAAAGGATTCAGAAGTTTAGGCGATTAAGTAAGGGCTTGATGCCGAAAAGAGATCATCGCGTTCGATGGAACTCCTGGTTTATTATGCTTGATTGGTCCATCAACCGAATCAAGCCCTTTCTGCAGTCCTTCATTGGTGATGATCCTGATCTATCTGATGATATTCTGACTGCCGGTGATTGGAGGACGCTAACTAGTATGAGGAATTTTCTAGAGCCGTTCTTTCAGATTACTAAATACACCGAGGGGCGACATGCTACTATTGATAGAGTCCTGCCATCATTAGACTTCCTACTCGATCGATACGAAAACGGCGCTCTTTCGCATACTGCCGATGACTTTATGAAGCTATCGATCGACGCTGGATGGAAGAAACTCAAGGAATACTGGAATAAGGACGTCGATCTAGCCTCCATCTACATTGCCGCCATCGCACTTGATCCTACGAGGAAAATGTCCTACTTCACCGCGCATTGGCAGCCTGATTGGGTGGAAGATGCAAGGCGACAATTACTGCATTTGTGGCAGACATACAATACTCCTACATCATCAAGACCTCTGCCTGAGGCTGCCCCGGAGGTTATAGAGGTTCCAGAGTTTCTGCGATGGATGAACGCCACACGACCGGCGACGACGACGGATGAACTAGAACAGTATCTGAATGAGCCTCTGATCTATACCGACAGCCTCAATATTATCCAGTGGTGGGGGGGTCAAAGATCGCGTCTACCGATGCTTACACGGATGGCTATGGATACGTTTTCTATTCCGGCAATGTCATCTGAACCGGAACGCGTCTTTTCCTCTACAAAGCACATCCTTAGTGACGAAAGAGCACGGTTAAGACCCCATACAATAGAGGCTTTGGAATGCGTCAAGCATTGGATGCGGCAGGGCCTATATACGGATGCAGATCTGACCGCCGTCATGGCTGCAGAGGTGACGGAGGATGATGCGCGGCAATGAGGTGGCAAAGAGGTGGATATATACACGAAATCAAGCATCTACTACGTCGACTAAAGGCCTAAACTAGCGTACACTATCAGTTTAAACCGTGCAGTTTGGTTTGAGGCAAAAAACGCACGGTTTAGGATCAGGGCCGGCAGTTCAGTTTGGTTTGGGGCCTAAAACGCACGGTTTGCACTGTTGCGAACCTTGGCAGCCCGTCGTCTGATTAATCACAATCGACCTCCTCTGCATTGATAATCCGGTATATCCGGGCGAGCATCCTCGTGGGAAGGGGTCCAATCCCACCTGATTCTCATCAGAAGCTGACTTAATTCACCAATTCCCGTCCAGTCAAGGCACACTTCTCTCAGAATCTATCTCTACGCTTCTACTGCGAAGGGAAAGGAGACTTTCAAGGCTCTTCAAGCAGCCTTCAGCTCCCCGGACTTTCTCACTCATCATGATCAGCATCGCCAGCCCTACATTGATTAATACACGTCGAAGCAGTGGGATTACTGCCGCAGAGCGACCCCCCATACGATGCTACATATCCTCGCATCGCCGGTGCAGCCTATTATGCTCTTAGCAAGTGTCTTGATGACGCCGAAACGAACTACTGGCTCGCGGAGTTGGAGGTTGTGGACATAATGTCGTATGGGTGATAAGGAAGAGCCGTCATCTTGTTGAATTCACAGAAGTGCCTCCAGTGGTGGTGTACACGGATCACTCAGCGGCAGCACCGATATCGCGTCAAACGACTCTCACTACAATCAGGCACCGACAAGTTGAACCTCCGCCTAGTTGCGCATTTCAATATCTATCAGGATTCAACCTTTCCGTTCGCCACATGGCTGGCAAGGCGAACGTGGCTGTGGATGTGTTATCGCAGAAACACCAAACGACCTATCCCAACACATCACCCCGGTGGGCCTGTCAGATGAATTCCAACAAAGTTACGCAACTACGTCCCGTATCGAATTCAATCCCATAGCTCCTTCGGCTATATCATTCCACACTATACTTATGGACTTCGTTGTTGGCTTGCGTCCAGTCACCACGGCTGCCTTCAACGTGCTTCTTACTATCACTTGCAAGAACAATCATCTTCTGGCCGGCAAAGGCACTGACACTGCTATTGCTGGAGTAACAAGATCCTTGTTGCCTTGGCTGGGGTATACCTCGCGCTATCATTAGTGACAGGGACTGTAAGTTCATGTCCGACCTCTGAACCACGGTGTTAAACAGGCTCGGAGCAAGCATGCTCACATCCATGGCATATCATCCATAAACCGATGGAGGGTCTGAACGCACCAATCAGACTATCGAGGTCGCATTGCGCCTCCATCTAACGGCAAACCCCGGCGGGATTGGACCGCGATGCTGTCCTTCCTGCAGATAGAAAGTAATAACGTTAAGTAGTTCTCCACCGGGTTCGCCCCTAACGAGCTTGTTTACGGCTTCAGAGTCGATGACCCCGTAGGTATGCTGGCAGACTTACCGCCAGAGGACTACAGCCGTCTCAGGCTTATTAAACGAGGCCGAAGCTACCATAGTCTTCGTTAACGCCCTAAACAAAAGCCGTTACGACCACTCTCATCAAGCACGTCGACCGCTTCGCTACCAATAGAGGAAGCAACAGGGGTCTTGATACACGGAATCAGAGAAAGCATGGGGACATTTCTTAAAGTATGACTATGAACTGTATCTATACTAGCTGGGACGCTGGCTTTTCTCTTCCCAGTGAGCATCTGTTATGGTTCTACATGGTTGACCGCACTCTTCGGTGCTATGCTACGTCATAGTGCTCCTTCTATGCTTGCACCGAAGAGATTGTTATACGTAGTCGTCCATTCATGATCTCAATCTACATCTTTTACACCTTGCCTCTCCCGTTCCACTATTGATTCAACCATACAGTAGGGTTATGTATCAAGACCATCTGGATATTGCTGACTGAAGCGATAGGATATAAAAGGAAGCTCCGGGATTAAAGTAAAGTGGAAGACGTACTTGGTTATACGATCGCCAGGAGTCAAAACCTTGAGTTACATGTTCTGCAGTGTATTGAAAACCAAGGGATCATTGATTTGCAATGATATGCTTAGACCACCCTTATACAGGCTGCCCATAGCACAGCTGAAGCATTATCTGTTGATACACTAAACACCTAGACGGAAGAACATGTCAACAACATACATTTGCCACCACGACCTCCCTCCCACATTGAAGGCCCAGCCATTATTCCGCTGTCGCGGCTGCACTCTGCTTCGCATCCAGCTTGATCTGTTTTACTGGACAGATCCTCTAAATGCCTGTATTTCCCTGGCACTGTAACGTATTTGAGACTTACCGGTATGTTGTCCAAGTATGCTATGACAAATCGGTCCAGATATTGACGTAGCGCATCATGCTTGACACGTTGCCGGTGCATTGGTGAGTCCAATGGCATTATGGTGAATTCGTAAAGTCCGTACCGGGTGCCAGAAGCTGTCTTCCACTATCTTCTGAGATCCAATTTGGTGGAGTACTTGGCTCCAGCTAAGCGGCCTGAAGCTCGGTGATTTTGGGTAGTGGATAGCAATTCCTAATTGTAGTAAGCGGAGATTCCGGCCTTCTTGGGTACAAAGAGGATTGGGTATCATTCTTGAGATTTGGATTTCCTTGTAAACCCTTGCTGCTCGTTTTCTGCCCGGTAATTGCGAAGTGATAGGTCCAAACATGGGTTGCTTACCTGGTTTAAGTTTGATCTCGCGATCCTACTGTTGATGTTCCGGTAGCGCCTCTGCCGTTGCGTCTCCTGAACAACTGCTCCTATCTGTTGTATATCCTAAGTACGTGTCATAGCGTACTTCCTCGCCGTACCAGATAGTCCAGGGATCTCAGAAGGCTTGTATTTTCCTGCACTTACTCTGACTTCGCTGACCTCTGTCGGTGTGCTGTCGAGTCGGGCTCGTCTTCGCGTCTTGCGATCGAATTTCGTTTCTTCCTCTCATCCACCATCGAACGCTGCCAATGCGTAGGCTGGATGTGAATTGCGTGGTCATATCCTCTGATTTGAGTACTCGTTCCTTCCAGTCGACTTCTGGATTGTGCTCTTTCAACCAAGGCATTCCCAAGACCGTATCGTGAACGGCCATTCCTACTATATCAAAGGTTACTTCCTCGTGGCGTTGTTGAATAGCTACCGGTAGCGGTTTCATTTCTTCGTCTACTCTTCCATCTCGTGTCATATTTCTTTTGCGTAGAGAACCATCCCCCCTCGACTAGAGACCTGCTCATAAAAATACCTGTCGCGCCCGAATCGGCCATTGCGATGAGTCAATGGCCATTGCCCCTTAACAGGTTGTGGTAAAGCAATGTGTGTATGCTATTGAGTCGAGTTGTTGCTGTGGGTTTATAACATCGCATTCTTTTAGTATGCTCTTTACCAAGGAATTTGAACTTTTCCTGCCTGATCTGCTGCGACTTCTGCCTCTAATTCTCGTTGCTTCTGAAGTTCCCTTTGTCGCTTTGCCGCTGACTTGGGTTTCCTGGGAAAGCATCCAGATCCTTCCTTGTCACTAAGGTGGATACAGCAGGTGTCGTCGTAACAGGCTGTCCAACTGAGACTTGTGTGCTCGTTGTGGCGTTGTTGCACAGGATCTAGTTCTATAGGCTTGGACTCTCTGTAGTCCGGGTCGCCACACCTATTGTTAGAACATGGTCCTGCACCGTAATATCCGCTTGTAGGTCCCGGGAAGGTTCCTGCCTCCCCCATGGCCTAGTTGGCCGAAGGGTAGCCCTCTGCGTCATCGGAGCAATCGCCATCTATCCCCCAAAGCTAGACGCTCGTCGCGCAAGCCAACCCTTCCTGACCAATTCTCCTCCATTGGAGAAGTACTCTATAAGCCCCAGCCCAATGCGCTCGAGAATATCCCAACTCTGCCTGCACTGACGAAACCCATCTTCATGGGCCCAGAAATCCTACCCCCAACCAAGGTTCGCAAGCGTTTGCAAACCGTTTCACACTATCGGTGCACTATCAGTTTGAACCGTTTAGTGCAGTTCAGTTTGGAGCATCTAGCAAACCGTGCAGTTTGGTTTGAAGAACCCACACCACGGTTTGCACTGATAGTTTATAGATATTTTGATGTTTGAGTTAACCGTGGGTGCTCCACCAAGATTCGGCACTTAGCCCTCGATGCAACCCTGAAATAAAGTCAAAGATCGCTTGAAAATTTTGATGACGGGTAAAAATTGGTATTGACTTCGACATCACCAGGTCGACCGGTAAGCGGCTCGACGATCCGATAGATTAGATAATGGAATCAGAGTTCCTCCACCAGATAGCACTATAAGGTCTAAACTAGCGTACACTATCAGTTTAAATCGTGCAGTTTGGTTTGGGGCAAAAAACGCACGGTTTAAGTCGAGGGCCGTCAGTTCAGTTTGGTTTGAGGCCTAAAACGCACGGTTTGCACGGTTGCGAACCTTGCCCCCAACACCAGACACAATGAGCACAGCCCAAAAAGCAAATTCCTCCACACAAAGTATCATTACCGAGAAATCCACTAAAGACATCTCTCGGCCCTCGAAAACCCTCCATGCAGCCAGCTCGCGCCACCGCTCGCGCACTAAAGATTCCCTAGGCCTCGATTTCGAAGACGACATCTCCAGCTCTGACGAAGAGCACCACTCCGTCCGCGTCCAGCGCAGCGAAGCCGACAACACCGCCATCCCCCTCGATGCCTTCGACTCCTTCCCCTTCATGAGGAACGGTAGTTCCTCGCAAGCTATGCGCACGCTGGGCGAGACTCCCTCGCGGCCACCCCTAGCCACGAACCCGATGTCCGACGGGAGCGAAGCCTACGCTTCCAGAGCGTTGTCCTACCCTTCGCCCAAGGCCGAGCATAGGAGAAGCTCCGTTGCCGCCACGCCGACCCGGCCGGAGCCAGTCAGGGGAATGACGACGCAGGCGCCACTATCGCCAAAACAGTGGATCAGTAAGGGTGCCTCACCGTCAGCATCAGATCCACAAGCACAGAATCAGTCTATCCACTCGTCCCACGACAGCAGCCCCGTCACCGCGGACTCTCAGCAAGCGGAGTCCAAGCTCCCGAATACAAGGTCGAGTAGCCTGAAGACCCTTTTCCGCCGCTCGAACAGCCAGTCTAGCACCGCGGTGTTGATGCAGCAGCAGCAACGACAGCAGGAAGGTGAGTCCAGGGCCGGAGAGCGGGAGAGTAGGATTGCGAGACCAGGGACTGCTGGTGGTGGTGGTGGTGGTGAAGGAGGAGGAGGGGTGGGCAGGAGTGCGAGTGGGAAGGTGTTTGGGGGCAGGAGAGGCTGAGGGGGTGGGTTGTGTTAGGGTGCAGGAACGGGAATGGGTGTAAGAAAAGGGGGGGGGGACGTTTCTGGAAGGTACAAAGTAGAGTGTAGAATTGAGATTGTCATCATGATGGCCGGAAATATCTCGAGAGTGGGCCAATCACCGCCTTTCGCAAGGATTCAATCGTGCGCTTCAACGATGTTAGGCGTCATAAGCTTTGGTTCAGACGAAGTATTGATCATCCGATTTGTAGACCTGTTATCTCCCTTTCCGCGACAGCAACAGAAGCTGGAAAGCGCGTTTGAATGGAAATGAGGGTTGCTGAGATAAGGGGTATCGCAGTACCTAGCTGTTACTAAAGTATCTTACAATACTGTATACTCGGCCCCAGGCACAATTCGCCGCTGCTCGGACCCCTTTCAGGCCGATCAAACCCCCTCACCCTTCCTAGCTCACCCCCGCCCCTCCGCCCTCCCCAACAAGCCCTCTCCCAATTCTACGGGTTGGAACCCTTCTTTCTTGCCATCACTTCCCGCTCGCCCCTCACTTCCCACCCGCCCCTTAACACCACCCCGCGCCCACACGACATCCCCCCTCAGGAAGACAACCACCCCGCCCCTCCCGCTCGCAGAGCCCGTGATGCGGAACAACGGCTGGCCGCTCGCGGGGTCGGCTTCGCGCAGGGGCAGGAAAAGCAGGTCGTTGGCTGCGCAGCAGTCTTCGACGACGTCGCGGAAGGTGGTTTCGGGTGTTGGTTGGGGTGTTAGTATTTCGGTTTTTGAGGGTGTGGATGTAGTTGTGGTTCCGTTGGGGAGAGAAGAAGTTGTGGTCGGTGGTAGAGGAGGTAATTCCCTGATGCGTTCCGGTCCAAGATCGAGGGCTAGAGAAATGGTCTCGAGACCTTTGGTCCATTCGGCGTCGATGAGGGGGTGAGCGGGGAGTTGCTCCTTCCACCAGAGGAACCATTGCCGGATCTCGTCGTAGTTGGGGCTGCTGGTTAGCCAGAGATGCAGTGTTTGATGCCGTTTGGGGAAGAACTCTGTGACGAGGAGCTGGGCGGCTGTTTGAGCGGGGAGGAGGGGCGTCCATTGTTGGATTGTGGTTAGGGGCTTGAGATCTTGGTCTGAGGGGTCGATGAGGAGGGTGGTGCGCAGGTGGGTGGCGAGGCGGGGGAGGAGGTGGCGCGTGAGGAGGGCGGGGAGGTGGGTGCTTAGGATAGGTTGCCAGGGGGTGAGGGTGGGAGGGTGGCGGGTAAGGGGGTAGGTTTGGAGGAGGGATTTGAGCTTTTGGCGGAGGGAGAAGAGGAGGCCGGTGGGGGAGGTGGGGGAGGTGTGGTGCGTTGAGAGGAGGGGCAGCCAGGGGAAGATGTAGGTGTGGGGGTCTTGGTAGGCGGAACGGTGTTTGCGGCTGCTGCGGTGGGGCTGCCAGGATTGGAGGGTGGTGGTGAGGCGTTGGACGATGAGGTTGTCGAGGAGAGAGGTGGAGATGAAGGCGGGGAGGAGGGGCTGCCAGGCTGTGATGAGGGCGAGGAGAGGGGTTGGGTCGTGCGGGTCCCAGTCGTTGATTATGGCGCTGCGGACGGGGGGAAGCCAGAGCGTGTAGAGCATGGTTTCGTAGGCGGTTGTGGATTTGCTGGGTGGTTTTGTGTAGGAGACGCCATTCTGCAAGGCGAGTTCTGTGTTTGTGGGTCGAGGTTCGATGCCGAGGATATGGGAAAGACGTTGGAGGTAGGGAACGAGGTGGAGTGGTTCCTGGAGGGGTGACCAGTCTTGAAGGGAGCTCTTGAAAAGGGGGTGGATTGTAGCGACGGCGATTTCTTGTAGCGTGGAACCTTCGACGTCGCCGAAGTGGGCGATTTGCACGGATTCCAGTTTCGCCGTTATAGCTTCCCATGCCGAATTGTGCGTATCGTTGTCCGAGATCTGTAGGGACAACCGTTGCAATTCTTGAACAGCGCTGGTTACGTCCTCCAATTTTCCAATCTCGTCGTGCTGCTCTACAATCTCCGAAGCCATCTGGCTTTCTTGAAGCTCAAAGAAGTTCTTTCTTTCCGACAGCGTGTTCCACTCATCGGCGAACGCTTCCAAGTCT
>JAABUL010004144.1_pt1 | contig 19941 bp, 15 predicted proteins | sample 5559151 | NCBI WGS metagenome assembly JAABUL01 (sample SAMN10711876, study PRJNA513368) | rock metagenome | isolation source: Antarctica rocks | place: Antarctica: Victoria Land, Pudding Butte sud | reverse complement strand
AGGACGGCACCGGCGTATCCTGCATGTGGGATGGTCTCCTTCTCGATGGTCTGGTTGGTGTAACACCCTTAACCCTACCATCAGGCGACCATCCCCCTCCAGACCGACAATTCACAGACCCTGCCTTGCGGGCCCTCACCCTGCCAACACGACGTCTGTGCCGCCACGATGGATGCAATCTCCTATCGCTTCTTTTATCGCCTTATCGCCGACACAGTCCCGTCGATGCGCAGCGTGTCGCCACGGCCCTCGCGGGCGGCCCGCCCGGCCGGGGGGGGGGGCCCCCCCCCCCACGCCGCGGTTGCCTGACATCCCCGACGCCCTCGTTACGGGGCGACCGGATAGCCCTCCTCATCCAGCGTCGCCTCGATCTGGTCGCGCGAAACCTCGGTCGGATTGTAGGTCACCTGGACCTTCTTCGAGGGGATCTCGACGTGGACGCTGCTGACACCGGGCAGGGAGCCGACGGCCCCCTCGACGGTGCGCTGGCAATGCTCACAGGAAATGGCGGGGGCAGTGTAGGTGATAGTCTCCATCAATACGGTTCCTTTCATGGTTTCTCTGCTTGTTTACGACGTGCTGACTCGTCACGTCGGATGCGGCCCTTCAGGGAGGCCGCATCCACGCCGCGCGCCGTGATCCCACGTCCCAATCCTCCGTTTGGATCCCTCTCACAGGCGGTACCTGACTATGACGCCACGATCCGCCGCGCTGCCCGCGAGCGGTTGAGCCGCAGGCTATTGCTCACGACCGTCACCGAACTGAGCGCCATGGCCGCCGCCGCGAAGATCGGGGTGATGACGCCGACCGCCGCCAGCGGGATGAGGATCACGTTGTAGAAGAAGGCCCAGAACAGGTTCTGCCGGATCACGCGCATGGTCGCCCGCGAGAGGGCGATCGCCCGCGGGATCGTGCGCAGGTCGCCGCCCACCAGTGTGATGTCCGCCGCGGCCATCGCCACGTCGGTCCCCGTGCCCATCGCGATGCCCACGTCGGCCCGCGCCAGCGCCGGCGCGTCGTTGATCCCGTCGCCGACCATGGCAACCACCTGTCCCCGGCCCTGCAGCCGCGCCACCTCGGCCGCCTTCTCCTCCGGCCGCACCTCGGCGATGATCCGCTCGATCCCGGCAATGCGGCCGATCGCCTCCGCCGTGCGGCGGTTGTCGCCGGTCAGCATGGTGACGTCGAGGCCCAGCGCGCGCAACTGGCGTACCGCCTCCGCCGCGCCGTCCTTGACGGTGTCGGCTACGGCGACGAGACCAGCCAGGCGACCGTCGACGGCGACCAGGAGCGCCGTCTTGCCCCCCGACTCGAGCACCTGGAGACGCGTCTCAGCGCTGTCCGCGACGATGCCCCGCTCCCCGAGCAAACGTCGCGATCCGACGAGGACCGCGCGGTCCTCGACCAGACCCTCGACGCCGCCGCCGGTGATCGACCGGAAGGCCGTCGGCAGGGGCGGGAGCGCGAGTCCGCGCTCCGCGGCCCCGCGCACGACTGCCGCGCCGAGCGGGTGCTCGCTGCCCCGTTCGACGCCAGCCGCCAGGCGCAGCACCTCAGAGTCCGGCAGGTCGGCCAGCGCGACGACATCAGTTACCGTCGGCTTGCCCATGGTCACAGTGCCGGTCTTGTCCAGCACGATGGAGCGCAGCGCCTGGATGCGCTCCAGGCTCTCGCCCCCCTTGATGAGGATGCCCTCCCTGGCCCCACGGCCCGTGCCCACCATAATGGCGGTCGGCGTGGCCAAGCCCAGGGCACAGGGGCAGGCAATGACCAGCACCGCGATCGCGGGGATCAAGGCCTGCGCGAACGCGTGCCCGGTCAGGAGCCAGCCCAGGAAGGTCAGGGTCGCCAGGACCAGCACGATGGGCACGAAGACGCTGGAGATGCGGTCGGCGAGCCGCTGCACCGGGGCCTTGGACCCTTGCGCCTGCTCGACGAGCCGGACGATGCCCGCGAGCACCGTGTCGCGGCCGACGCGCGTCGCCTCCACATGGAGCAGACCCATGCCGTTGACCGTAGCCCCAATGACGGGGTCTCCAGCGCCCTTCTGCACGGGCAGGCTCTCCCCGGTGATCATAGCCTCGTCGACGGCGCTCTCGCCGCCCGTGACCACGCCGTCAACCGGCACGCGCTCACCGGGGCGCACGAGGAGCATATCGCCGGAGACGACCTGCGCGATCGGCAGGTCGCGCTCCTGGCCGTTACGGATGACGCGCGCCGTGCGCGGCTGCAAACCCATCAACGCCTTGATGGCCTCGCCGGTGCGCCCCTTCGCCGCCGCTTCCAGATATTTGCCCAGGTAGATGAGCGTGATGATGAGCGCCGCCGTGTCGAAGTAGACGTATTGCCCCGGCAGCGCGATCATCGCCACCACACTGTAGACGAAGGCGACGGTCGAGCCGAGCGAGACCAGCGTGTCCATGTTCGCGGCGCCGTGGCGCAGGTTGATGAGCGCGCCACGATGGAAGCTCCAGCCGACGATGGCCCAGACCGGCAGCGTCAGGAGGGCGAGCAGATAGTTGTGCGTCTGGACCGTCGGGAACATCATCAGCGGCGGGGCCATGGCGAGGATGAGGATCACGGCGCAGAGGGCGGCGCCGGTCAGAAGGGTCGTGCGGCGGCGCGCCAACGCGCGCGCCCGGCGCGTCTCCTCCACGGCCCCGTCCTCCGCGGACGCGTCCTCGACGACCGGGGTTGCCCCGTAGCCCGCGGCTTCGACGGCACCGATGAGCCGCGCCACCTTGACGCGCGACGGATCGTAGGCGACCGTGGCGCGCTCCGTCGCCAGGTTGACCGCCGCCGACCGCACGCCCTCGACCTTGCCGAGTTTGCGCTCGACGCGCGCCACACACGACGCGCACGTCATACCACTAATCGCCAACTCTTGCCACGCCTCGCCGGACGTCGCGACGGCGGCCGGGACAGGGGGCGCCACGAGGGGCCGCGCCCGGTAGCCAGCCGACTCGACCGCGCCGACCAACCGCGACAGGGTGACGGAGGCCGGGTCGTAGCTCACGCGCGCCTTCTCCGTGGCCAGGTTGACGCTGGCCGCGGCGACGCCCGACAGACGCGTCAGCTTCTTCTCCACGTGCGCGACGCAGGATGCGCACGTCATCCCTTCAATGGCCAGATCGGTGACCTGGTTGGCCCCCTCCGTCGCCGGAACGGACGTGCAGGGAGGCGCGGCCTCCGCGACCGGAACCGTCTGATCGACAACCATGTGTCCCCCTATCTTTTCGCGGCCGCGGCCATAACCGCGGCGGCCTCGGCCTGGGCATGCGCGCCGCAACAACCCCGGTCTGCCTGGGGCGCCCCGGCATCAACGATCGGGGTGGCTGACACGCCATCCGGCACGCCCGCCGCGCGGCCGTCGGTGAGGCTCTTGTTGAACTTGAGCGCGCCCATTAGCTCGTCGATGATCTCCTCACCCATGCCGTCCTTGATGGTGTCCGAGACACAGGTCGAGAGATGGTTGCGCAGGAAGATTTGCTGCACCTTCTCCAGGCTGGCCTGCACGGCGCTCAACTGCTTCATCAAGTCGACGCAGTAGGTCTCGTCGTCCACCATACGACGCACGCCCTCCAGGTGACCGGCCGCGATCTTGAGCCGCAGCGCCGCCTCTTTCTTGTATTCCTGTTTCATTGACCTCTCCCATGCCTCCCCCGAAAGAAAAGCTGTATGCTCCCATGGAGTATCTGCACCATCACTATAGCACCCCACGGGGGGTGGGGTCAAGAGGGATAAACAGCGGGTGTTCTCGTTGATGCGGCACACCGGTTGACAGATCGACTGTGCGGGTGCATGATGGATGCGCGGACGGAGGACGTGTTCAGGGGTGCCGCGAAGGCGCGAGGTCGTGCGTGTCACGCGCCGATACAAGAGGCTACGTCTGATCGCGTGATCCCGGCAGACATAGCGGCGCCAGCGGTGAGGTGTGATCGGCACCTGCCCAGGAGCCTATGGTCACGTCGTCGCGCCACGCGCACGCGGTCGGGCGACCGGTATAAGGGGGAAGCAACCATGGCTCGTGTGGCACAGTCCGTCCAGTCCGACTCTCGCCCCGTGAGCGTCATGGGGCGCCAGGCGCGTCCGCGCGGCAGCCTCCGGTTCGATTGGCTGTTCACGCTGGTGTGCTGCTGGTTCGTCGGGGGCGTGCATCTGGACGGGTGGGCGCACAATCACATCCCGGACCTCGAAACCTTCTTTACGCCGTGGCACGCCGTGCTCTATTCCGGCTACGTCGTGAGCGCCGCCGTGCTCGGCATCGCCCTGCTCCGCAACCATGCGCGCGGCTACGCCTGGCGACGGGCCTTGCCCCCCGGCTATGCCGCCTCGCTTGCCGGCGCGGCGGTTTTCGCGGTGGGCGGTGTGCTCGACATGCTCTGGCACCTCCTCTTCGGCATCGAGGTCAGCGTGGAGGCGTTGCTCAGCCCCACCCATCTCCTGCTGGCGACGGGGGGCGTCTTGATGATCACCGGCCCGCTGCGCGCGGCGTGGCAGCGCCTGCCGGGACGCGCCAGCTTCACCTGGCGCACAGGCCTACCCGCACTCCTCTCGCTGACCCTCGTGCTGTCGCTGCTGGCGTTCTTCACCCAGTTCGCGCATCCTTTCGTGGACAACTGGGCCTCCATCAATGTCCAGGGAACCGTCACGCCCTTCTTCGATCAGGCCCTGGGCATCGCCAGTATCTTGCTGCAGACGACGCTCCTGATGGCCGTGGTGTTACTGCTGGTGTGGCGTTGGGCGCTGCCGTTCGGGATGCTCACGCTCCTCCTCGCGGTCGCCACCGCCCTGATCAGCGTCATGCACGACCAGCAGCCGTGGATCGCGGTCGCGGTCGTCAGTGGGCTGCTGGCCGACCTGCTATATCGGCGCCTCAAGCCCTCGGCGGAGCGTCGTATTCCCTTCCGGGTCTTTGCGTTCGTCATGCCGGTCATCTTGTACGGCCTCTACTTCATCGGCATGATCGCCCATGATCACGGCATCGGGTGGTCCGTCCACCTCTGGGTCGGGTCCACGGTGATGGCCGGCCTTGTTGGCCTGTTGCTCAACTATCTGGTCGTGCCGCTACAACTGCCGCCCGACGACTCACCGTCGTCGGGGGCGGTGAGGACCGACCCCTAGCCGCAGAGGTCACGCCGCCGACCGTGGTTCACACCTCGTCTCGACCTCTGGCGTACATCGCGTCGATGAGGCGATACTAGGGCGCCCTTTCGGCGTTTTGGGCACGTCCCGCGTGCGTGGCCCTCACGACGTGCCCGTTCAGCACGCCGTGGCCCAAGCGGTAGCCCCACTGCTTGCCGGCTCCAGGCTGACGGTCGCGATGCGCCACGCGCGTCAGGGCGCGGCCATCCTCCGTGGTGACGCGCGCACGATCAAACAGGGATGGCGGCGTGCGCGCGTGCCCGCGGAACGACGCGGGTCCCATCCGCTCAACGACGGCCACACTACTGCGGGAGCCGGACGCGCGGCAACAGGAACGCGGTGTAGCGACGCTCGCTAGTCTCGCCCCCGGCGTGCTCCCAGGACACCTCGATCGCGCTCCCCGTCGGGTAACGCTCCCGGATCGTCGCCAGCACGCCCGCCGTCACGTCGGGGGGGGAGCGCGCGCCCCTCCGCACGAAAGTTGCCATCCACACCCTCGACCTCGCGGAACCCACCCCCCTGCCGATCTTGGGCAAACCGCATCCCGCCCCACACCACTTGGGCGTCCACCAGCGCGTAGCCCGGTCGCCGCGTCCGCCGACATGTGTCCGTCTCCGGCGCCCTGCCGACCGCGACGCTGGCTTGACGGTCGGTGATGGTGAGTTCGAGGCTCACCACACCGCGATCCAACGTGTCCTGGTTCGCGACACGGGCGAACACGACCCGTTCGCCGTCCACGAGCGTGCGCCCCGGGACATAGCCACTGCTGTCTCCGTGGTCCGTCTCTGACATCGCTCCCCATCCACTCACGCCGTGCTGTGCCTCGTCGGCTGCTCTTCCTCCAGTGTACTGGGCGCTGCGGGCGTCGCGCCGGGTCGAGTCAAGGACGGATAGGGCTGTACGCGCCTAGCAGGTGCGACATTGACGAGAGCATATCGTTCACCATCCGTGCTGCCTCGGCCGATTGTCACCGCCCGCGTGATAGGGCGACTTCCCCTATCGAATAACTGGCCTCTAACCACCTGGACATGCCCTTGCCCTGTACTGCGGAGATTGTCACTATGAGAGGGTGGGGGAAGGATACACTTGGTGACTGTGCAGCGCGATGACAATGACACCCGCTACCTGGGTATAGTGGATTTCTTTGATCAAGCGGTCCTTGCATCATACACGTGCGAGCCAGACAAATATGTGCTCGAAACGGACAATTTCGAGGGCCACCTGACAACGGCACCCCATGCTGAGTTGGGCGGAGAGCAGGATTACGTTGATATTCGGTTCGGCTATCGCACGTTGGCGAACGGGGACTTGGCTCTGGCGGTGTTCCTGCCAGATTTGTATCGGAAGTCGGTCGCCCACGCGCGTAGATGGGCTGGCTACCACCTCGCCGATCCCATGTGGGCGGCCGGAGCGGACGAGCGGTTCGAGTTGTGGAAGCGGCGATATCTGGAGGGAAGTTGGGCCGTCGACAATGGCCCGCGTTCCCACTTGGAGGACGTTGTCGCCATCATCAACGCGCTGACCGTCGAAGTTGTCGGGTCTGCGCTCTTTCGGTTCCCGGCCAACCCGGCCCTGAACTTCCCGTCCACACAGAATACGCACGCCTATCAAGATGCGCACAAAGAACTCTACGGCTTCGTCATTGATGGCTTAGACAAGCAGGCTATCGAACGCGTCGCGGCGCGTCAGGGTCTCATCTTGAACGTCAACTCCGACAACACAAGGAAGGCGCTGGAGAAGGCGCTCCCGGCGTTTCCGGCGGCCTCGCCACTATGGCCCGCGTTGGAGAAGGTGAGCGCGCAGCGGCGCGAAACGGGGCATGGAGTCCGTACCCGCGCTCGGCGCTATCCGGCCTTCGAGGAGTTCACGCGGGATCTCGAGGCGCTCGTCGCGGGGCTGCGTCATCTGCTCGACCATTTAGAGAGGGTCTTGGGTATGGGAGGCGCCATAGCCCGGCGGCGGCAGGAATCCAAGAAGTGGCTGCCGCGCATCGATCGTCCGCCGATGGAACACTTCTCGATCATGCAACTCCCCGTTATCGTCGGCAAGACGGTGGAGCGGGTCGAGTTCGGCTTCCGGCGACACATCGACGGCGTCCACGGGAGCGAGGCCATAATCCTCCACTTCACCGACGGTTCCATCCTCGGTGTCGACACGGGCTCCAACGCCGTCAACGTCGCGAGCGACCACCACGGATTGAAGCCGAGCGAGTTCCACGTCGATTTCGTGTTGTACTGGGTACCGCCGCCGGACGTTGAGCGAGTGGATGCCGGGGTGATCACGCAGGAAAATGATGCGAGGGGTTGAAGACCGGTTGGTCCTTGATCAGAACCTACCATCGTCCTACCGGGGCGAGTCTTCAACGCGTGCATGCGTATAGCCCGCGATCCGGCGTTATCCACGACGCGCTACCCAGCGATGCACATCGGCGGCCTGAAGCATCCGCCGGTGGCGCAGTAACATCACCCATAACGCGTAATTGGAGCCAGTGATTTCAACATGTCTCAGACGATGGTTGCGGACGATTGGTGGCCTGACTGGATGAGGGATTTCGCCAACGAGGACCCGTCCGCATCGGATGCTGTGGTCGTGGCCTCGATCGGAGGAACTATCGCCAGCGACAAGGGTTTTCGTCAGATTTTCACGGCGCTGGTACCTGTCGATCAGCTCGATACAGTTCTGCAATCGTTGGGTGGGATTGGACACGAGGTGAGTGCCAACGGCCCGCACCCCGTCGCCTATCGGGGTACCTGGAATTACACGCCCCACTTCTGGATTGAGGCCGGTAAGGACATGCCCGACGACCTCGAGCCGTTGGTTGTTTCGTGGGAAGCCGGCAGCCAGGTCGTCCTGTGGCCCGATCAGGGTTTCCTCATGACCTACGGGTTAATCCCTCGCCTCGTTGCCTCAACCGACGGTGCGACGATGCATTGGGATGACCCCGCCGCGCCGCGCAGCGATGTGGTGGTGGCCGACCTGGTGTCGGCCTACAGCTTCCCCGTCCACGACAGCGCCGTCGTCCGTGTGGCACGCGATTTCCTGCAGGACTACGCCACAATTCGACATCGGGCGCTCGTCCAGGTGTATTATGCCCAGCGAGCCGGGCCGCTGAGTGATGATATCCGCCGCGTCTTGGGGGACAAGCAGGTGGTCGAGTTCCGCTTGAAAGGGCGTTTGTTGGACCTCCGGCTGCTACCAGGCGAGCGCGAGTCGCCGGTCCTGGCGCAAGCATGGGGCGTGCGCCCACTCCTCCGGCCGGGACCTTCCCCGATCAGTGCGGGACGATGGGAGTACGGTGCCCTTACCTGGCCCAGGTTTTCCACACCCATAACGGACGATGCGGCGCTTCGGCTCGGCCTGTCCGCTGTCGCCTATGTGCGCGACAGCGTCCTGGCCCTCTATGAGGGACGGCCGGAGTTCACCATCCATCCCGAGTCGGGCTCGGTTTCGCGAGGCAACCAATGGAGCGTGTCACCGACGCGGCGCGTCGGGCGCAATCTCATCGCCGTCGACCTCAAGAAGCTGTACGAGGGGACCCCGCCGGAGACGGTCCGCCACTGGCACGCCGAGGCCGTGCCCCCGCCGCCGGACCCGTATGGCCTGGATATGCCGAACGTGGGCACGCGCTCGCGGCGTATCGTGTATGGCGTGGCGCATCTCGGTGAGGTCATCGCCCAACTCGCCACCCTTGTCCTTACCCAGTCGCCAACGAGCCGCCATATCACCGGCCTGGATCGCGTGGAGTTGGACGACAGCGGCTGGTGGACGGCCGGACATGTCGAGCCTGTTGCGCGGCACATCCCATTAGCGCTAAGCAAGGGAGGATTCCTCGCACGGTGCAATGATTTGTACAAGCTTGTCGTCGAGGGGCTCTCCGAGAAGTGGATGCGGCGCACACTGCTCGCGGTGGGCGTGCCCAGCGACGACATCAAGGAGTTACGCAGCCTGAAGCTTCTGGACCACCTCGCCCGCCTTGCCGAACTCGCCAACCAATCCGGCCTCCTGCTCCGAGAAGATGGGGCCATCCTCCACGGACGATTGGCAGACGAACCTGTGCCGAGTCTGCTAGCCCCACTCTTCGCGCTCACCGCCCTGCGACAGCTCGCCGATCATCGCGCCGTGGCGGGCGAGCGGGCGAAATGGGGGGACGCGTTGAAACCATTCGGCCTCGACGCCTCCTCTTACACCAGTAGTGGCTGGGGCATGGCGCTCGATGCCGTGTATGACCGTGTTGCCGATACACTCGAAGCAGTCGCAGCAACACTCGAAACAGCAGCCCATTCGCTATGAGGGTGGTAACAAACGACAATACATGGCGTCGTTAGGATCTCGACCGGCGCACGCCCTCGGTCAAGCATTCCCGCCCGGTAAAGCAATTTGATCACCGTATACGAGGGCATCGGAGAAATGCATTGGAGCGGGCATGAGCTCCTCTTCCTGTTCCTCCATCCGGGCGTCTCCTCCCGCCACCTGGAGCCGCTCGCCCCAGACGCACCAGATTAGCTTCACCCCTTGGGCGGCGAGCTGCGCATCCAGGAGATCCTTTCGCATGTAGGTGAACCGTTGTGAGGTGTGCCAAGGATCGCCGGTCTGGAGCGTTATGGAGGCGCGACGGCCGTCGCGATCATACAGGTCGAAGGTCTGCGAGTGCCCGCCCAGGCCGCAGTGATCCACGATCTCCCTCGCCGGTGTGGCAACGGAGCGGGTGGGCTGGATGGGGCTATGATACCCCTCCCAGGTGTTGTCGCGCACGGGCGAGAGGACGTCGATGACCTTCGGCACGCTCTCGCCCTCGGTATCCTCGATCACCTTGATCTCGATCCTCTTCTCGCGCAGGATAGCCTCGGGGTGGCGCTCCGCCACGAGCGCCTCCTCGATCACGCTCTGGACGGCGGCAATGCCCTCGTCCGCGTCCAATTCAGCTTCATCCCGCCGCACGACGAACGGCGCACCATGCTCCGATCGTGTTTGATGTTGCAGATGCAACGGGGACCAACCGTTTGACGGATAGGTGACGCACCAGGGTACCTCCCCCGCGTACGTGTAGTAGTCATTGGGAATGTCACGCACGTCATCGGCCATCCGGTCTACACTCAGCAGCCATCGTCGGAGTGCATCGGCGTCCTGCGCATGCACGACGAGGCTGCGCACGAAGCAGAATCTATTGCGCCCCGTCCCGCTGTCCTCCTGACTGACATGCCCGGCGAGGAGGACCCACGGGCCGTGTTCGTCGAGTAGCTCGTCGACGAGGAGATAGGGCCGCATGCCCAGGTTCGCCCCACGCTCTATCCACTTTCGCAGCGGCAGCCCATCATTTGCGCCGACATCGTTAGGAACCAACTCGATATCGTGTGGCGCGTCGGGGAAGCTCGGATCGATATCGACATCGGAGATGCGCCCCTCCGGGTAGTGATCGAGGTCTAGCAAGCCCTGGTCGCGCCGGAGGCCCGCCAGTTCGTAGAACGCGATCCATGCGTACTTCTTGCCGTATTGCTCGATCTTGTGCCGGTCGCCCTGCTCGTGCTGCCAACCCGCTGCGTGAATCGCACGATCTATCTTGCCGAATCGGGCTGAGGTGTAGCCGAGGTCAGCGATGCGCCACCGCACATGCTCGACTAGGGGTGTCGTATCCTCGCGCCCGTACGCACTGGCCAGGCGGTCGATCGTGTAGTGCGCGAAGTCCCTCTGTATTGGATCGGGCCCCTCGCGGGGTTCCCTATCCTTATCCCCTTGAAGCTGACCCCACTGTCGGATATCGCCACCAGAGGCGGGTGACTCGCCGCGCCGCCACTCCTGGGCCGTGAGCAAATCGGGGTGGCGATACATCACAATCTCGACAGTGTAGCGCGCGTAGTCGCGGGCCAGGATGTGCGTGGTGGCATGCGGCGCATTGGGCGCGAACAGGGCGTCGTAAAGTAGGTGCACGAGCCGGAGCAGGACTGGTTCGCCCGTTCCATCCGCTGGCTCCGGTCCTTCACGGTGGGCCATCGCGACGCCGTACACCACCGCTAATAGCCGCTCCGGGACGTACGGGTCGTTGATGTCCAGACCGTCGGAGAGCAGTGCGAGCAGATCGGCCGGCCAGCGCCGCCCATACCAATAGAGCGTACGTGTGGCCGTGTCGCGCAGGACCCGCACGGTCGAGGTGAGCAGCCACAGCGTGTGCCGGGCCAAGAGATGCAAGCGCCGCACCGCCTCCGCGTCCGGCTGTGCTGTGCCTCGACAGTGATCCTCGAAGCGCAGCACATCAGCTTCCAGCCGGAGGGCTCGCTGTCGCACCCGTTCCGTCCAGGAGGCGTCCCGTTCCACCATGGAGAGCGATGCCAACCGCCCATGCCAGAAGTCCATGTTGAGCGGGTGGGACACGTGTCCGACCGTCGTAGACGCGAGGTCTAGGAGCGGCTGTCGGTTGGACTCCTTCTTGAATAGATGGCCGATCAAGTCTACGCAGTCCTGATTGACCGTCTGCGGGTCCATCTCGAACAACGCCTTGATAGATAGATTGAAAGGGATCTCGCCGGGTACGACATCGTGGAGGTAACGCCCTGTCCGCGCCGGCAGGAGGGCGGCCAGGCAGCGACCGATGTCTTCCGAGAGCGGGTGGCGTCTGGAATAATCGCCGTCGAATAGTGCGGCTACGAGGTCGGGCTGCGTTAAGTATGCGGCCACGTCGTCGCCTCCTGCAGCGATGAGATGGTCGGCGATGAGGTAGCCGGCCAGGAGGTCATAAGCGAAAAACAGGACTTCGTCCGTGCCGAACAGGTCACGGCAGACGAGCAGCCCTTCATCCTGGATGGCGTGGGTCCGGGACCTGGTCCAATCCTCGATCTGGTCGCGCGCCTTATCGTCGATGAGCAGGACTGCGTCGTCCAGTAACAGCATGCGGCTTCGTCCTTGCCACAACGCCTCGGCAACCCGCCGTAGGGCCGGCTCGACGATGCGCGCCGTGGGGGGCTGGCGGAGCCGGTTGCCGACCCGCCGATTGCATTGGCTCAGATAGGAGGCGAAGACCTCGAACAGCGTGTGCTCGCCGGCATATGTATGCACCTCCTCGCGGCGCTCGGGGTTGCGACTCTCGCAGAAGATGCGCAGGTAGATCGGATGCTCGAACTGCTCGAGCGGTGCCGCGGTGATGTCGGCCACGATCTTATAGGCGTCGAAGTAGCGCGCCATCGCTTCCTCGACGGCGTCGGGCCCGAAGCCGCGGGCATGCATCGAGTACGGGGGATGGCCGTCCGGCCAGATCCACGCGCGGTATGTCTCCCGCGATGTGGTCACCAAGACCAGGCCAGTTGATCGGGCAATGTCCCCGACAAAGGCGGCCAAATCGCGCTGCCAGACGCCCGAGAAGGCGCCACTCTCAGTCGCCTCATTGAGGCCGTCGATGACGATGGGCAGGCGCGTGCGATATACCTGCGCCGCCGTCGAGAGGGCTTGCAGGAAGTCGTCGACCCTGTAGGTGGGCGGGATGTCGAGAATGGTGCGCAGTTGTTCCGTCAGCGGACGGTCACTCGCGAAATGGACGCCCAGTACTAGTGGGTCACGCCCCATTTAGGTGGAATTGATGCGTAGCAGCCCATCGCGGTTGCTACGCACCCCGTGACGCTCGTTGACTAGCCGGGGGTGGCAATTTGACCAACTCCAGTTAATTGGGGCGTGACCCACTAGCAGAGCCGGTACGCCGCAGTCAAGACGCACCCGGCAGGTATGACAGGCGAAGTGCGTCTTGCCGAAGCCGGCGCCACCGAGAACATGGACCTCGGACAGCCGGAGATGGTCGAGCTCGGCGGCGCACTCCCGCGCTGCCGTGATCAGATCAGTTGCGAGGGAATAGGGCGCTTGCAGGAGCCGGAGGGCAGACGAGAGCGTCGGCGTGTGCTCATCGTCGCCCTCGGGGGTCAGCAAGGGCGATGGATCTCCCGTCGCGCTGTCTTCTCGGTACGCCGCGAAATCGGTCTCTAGCTGTAGCCATAGGTCGTTCCACTCTAGTCGTCGTACCCCATCGATATCGCCCGTACCGAGGAGATCCCGCGCCCGGTAGAGGCGCGAGCGGACCTCGCGGAACGTGCCAATCATGCGGTCGAGCACCTCGCCCAGACGCCCGGTGGCCTCTAACCACGCCTCACCTCCTAATCGGCTACCGCGTAGTCTGACCACCACGGCTTCGACTGCATGCAGCATCTCGTCCAGCGCGGCCAGTTGCTCCTCAAGGCGCGCCACGAACGTTGGGTCCCCCAAGATCGCATGCAGACGCGCATCGATGACCGTTTCGGTGTGCAGGCTAGCGACGTACTTCTCACGAACAATGTCCAATTCCCTCGCAAATTGCTTGGTGAACCACTCCAGGCTCAACTCGAGCTCGCCGAAGAAATAGGTGCGCGTTCCGACAAAGCGTGGGTCGGCAAGGCGACTGATGAAAAAGCTCTCGCCCCAATGTTCGATCCTTGCAGGGTGGCCGGCGGGTATCGTCGTGGGCAAGGTTGAATCGAACCAGTTCTGCTCGCCGCCTGTCCCCGCAGTCAGATTAGTGGGCGTGCAGAGGAACCAACGGGTCATTCTCGGATGCCGTTCACAGGCGCGTTTGAGCGACTGACGGATTGACCGCCTGCGACTGTCATCAAGCCGCGAGTTGGGATAATACCACTTGGCCTGCCAACCCCATTCGTCACCGTTCGGCCACGTCAGATAGAACTCGACACCATCACCGCCACCGCTATCGTCAATCGATGTAAGAGTACTCTGGTTGCCATATAAGATCTCGGTGACGTGATAGCAGAACTCCTCGAAACTCCTATGCGTGGTGCTGTTATACGGCCGGAGCCTTCCCCAATCAATCATCGGCAGTGACCTGCAAGCGGAAACAACCGCATGGTAAACAAAGCTTGTGGAACGTTTGTTTTAAGTATAATCCCCAGGAGTACCCTGTGTCCGGAATGTCACCAGCTAAGCCTTCGCTATCCTAATCCATGCTCCGCCGTCGTCCGTGGTGTGGAGCCGCAACTAACGGCGGTGAACGATAATGGGGCAACGGTTACACATGGGTGCCCGTCTTGCATAGATGTTGCCCACTTGTACACGCCACGCCCCGTTCGTAGCGCTGACATGCGTCATACTTTCGCCATACATCTGCCTCAACGATGCCACAGTTCGCTCATATCACGGACACCTCTATGCCCTATCATGATCATGGCGATAGGTCCAAAGGACGGCGATCGAGATCAGATGACGTGAGGACACCATGACGAACATTGTGCGGGATATCACAAGGCGGTCCATGCCGATCGCCCTGGCTGCATCCGTCGAGGGGCCGGCGCGGCCGCGGCGAGCGGTGTGGGCTGCGTACGCCGCCTGCGCGTGGTCGTTCGCGTTCGCCGCGCTGAGCTTTTACTGGGCGGCCGGGGGGACGGCCGGCGTTGAGACGCTGGGGCACGCCCTCAAGGAGGCCGCGTTGGCCTCCCGGCCCGATCCGCACCTCGTCCCGCTCCTGTGGGCTACGGGCGCCGTGAAGGTCCTCGGCGCGCTGTGCGCGCTTGCGCTGGTACGGCCCTGGGGTCAGGCGCTGCCCCGTCGGCTGCTGCTCATCCCCGCCTGGCTCGCGGGTGCGGGGATGGTCGCGTACGGCGGCATCCCCCTCGTCGTCAACGGGCTCATGCTGGCCGGTCTCCTCGTCATTCCCGGATCGGTGGACTGGACGGCGATCCGCTGGCACGTCGTGCTGTGGGACCCGTGGTGGCTTCTGGGCGGTGTCCTGTTCGTCGTGGCGGCTCGGTCCGACCAGCGCCGGTCGCGTCCTCAGCCGGTCGAGGGGGCGTAAGGTGACGCGATAGGGGCAACCGTCCGAGGTGAGAGAGGCGCGCAAGGCATGCATAACGAGGAGCGTGTTACGGCCGCATAGGCGCATCAGGCGATCGCCACATGTGTAGAATAGAACGTTGTATCCGTAAGTAGTAGGAGAAGCGTAATCTCATGATGAGACAACGAACGGCGCTTATACTTGGTGGAGCGGCGCTAGCGGGGGCCGCGCTCGTTGCGGCATACGTTGTGCGCTCGCGCAGGAATCCATCGGCGTGTCCCTATGGGCAGAGCTTTGTCCTGGAGGCGCCGCGCCCGTTCTTCACGCGCGCTCACCTGCGCGAGATCCTCGCACCCAGCCCCGGTGAGCGGGTGCTGGAGGTCGGCCCAGGTCGTGGGTACTATGCCCTCGACGTCGCGCGCTGGCTGCTCCCCGGCGGCACGCTCGACATCCTCGACCTCCAGCCAGACATGCTCCGCGTCACGATGCGGCGCGCGACCGAGCGGGCCATATCCAATATTGTCGCGACCCACGGTGACGCCCAAACTCTCCCTTATGCCGATGGCGCCTTCGACGCCGCCTACCTGGTCGCGACGCTCGGCGAGGCCCCCGACACAGACGCCGTCTTGCGCGAGTTGCGCCGAGTGCTCAAGCCGGGCGGACGCCTCGTTGTCGGGGAAGGGGCACCCGACCCGCACATGGTCTCCTTCGCCACCCTACGTTCACATGCCGAAGACGCCGGATTGCACTTTGAGCGGCGGCGCGGTCGCAATTTCGGGTATTTTGCCAGCTTTCGGGTTCGCTAAGATACAGGTCCTGTCACACGCAGGGTCTCGCGCCTCGTAAGCGGCCGGAACATCCGGAACATATAGAACGTGACAGCGACGCGTGCCATCCCGTTCTAGTACGTCCCGAGGTTCAGGCCAGTCGATACCTGATCCACCAGAGGGTCAGCCCCAGCAAGCCCGCGGCCAGGCCGAGGAAGATCGCCGCCTCGATGCCCTGGAAGAGTCCGAGCCGACTGGCGGGCTGGTAGACGAACGTCTGCACGATGCCGTGGTGGCGCAGGCACACGCCATCGAGCCCTCCGCTATGTGCCGATCCGCATAATCGCACTGCGTCGAGATACCGCACCGCGTGCCCCGCACGATCCTGCAGCCCCTGGTCCAACACCCAGTCCGACCGCGCCAGAGGCCGAGATCCCGCAGTCACGGCCTGGACAACCGGCGGGAGGTAGTGCGCCCGCACGACTTCCAGAAGACCACGCAACCCCAAAAAGCCGATCAGGGTGGCGGCCATGGCCGGGATGGTGCGGCGCAGCACGGTTCCCACGGCCAGGCCTAGCGCCACGGCGTACACGGTATAGGCGATGGGGACAATCCCCTCGAAGTCGAAGGAGTTGGGGGAGAACTGGCCCTGGAGCTGATCCATCGGACCGTGCCACCAGCCCATGAGCAGGGACAGAACGAGCGAGACCGCGACGGCGCCGACCACGATGAGGCCGAGTTTGATCGTGGCCCAGCGCATGCGGGTGATGCCCTGCGTCCAGATCAGCCGATAGTACTACAACGACGCTTATGTAAAACCGCCGTTTTCAGCGGCACATCTCGACCGCTGGCGCGGCTATGCTGGCCTTCGGCGCCCATTATTGCTGCCATTAGGGTGTCAACAGCTAGCACAAAAGCGCCTCTTCATAGCTATTGGAAGAATCCGTCGTTGTAGTAATAGGTGCCCTGTTCGATCTCCAGGACGAAGGGCGCGGCCAGCAGGATACCGAACACGGGCGGCAGGAAGTTGAGCCAGGAAACCGATTGGGTTAGGGCGTTGTACTGGCCCTAGAACGCGCTTTCGATGGCCTGGCACGTCGCGTCCTGCGCGTGCCGGGCGAGGCAGGCGGCCGCCCCGGTGTGCTGGAGCGTCGCAATCATGTCGAAGCCGGTCACCAGCAGCAGGGCCGCGACGACGGCCAGCACCGCGCCGCCGATGAGCGTTTCCAGGCGCTGTTGCCGCAGAGTGAGCCAGATCATGCGGGGACCGCCTCTCGTACGTATGGCTGGACCACTGTCCCTCGGGCGTGGTGGTCCAGGTAGGCGAGCACGATGTCTTCCAGCGCCACGTCACGCACCTCCCAGGACGGGTCATAGATCGGGCCGGTGGTGTGCACGAGCAAGAGGGTCTGACGCTCGGTGTGGCGCTCCTGGATGACCCGATGCACGCGGGCGATCGCCTCGGCGGCGGGATCGCGGCGCGGCCCCACCAGGAGCTTGTGCGCCTGCACGATCTCATCGATGTCGCCGGCCAGATGGACCTGCGACGCGCACAGGATGATGAGGTAGTCGCAGACGCGTTCCAGGTCGGCGATGATGTGCGAGAGAGCAAGACGGCCAGCCCATCCTCGGCCGCGGCCTCCATCAGCGTCTGCAAGAACGCGCGACGGGCCAGCGGGTCCAGGGCGGCCACCGGCTCGTCGAGCACGAGGAAACGCGGGCGCTTGGCCAGCGCCAGGGCCAGGGCCACCTGGGAGCGCTGGCCGCCCGAGAGCGCGCCGATGCGCTGGCCGAGCGGGATGCCCAGCCGCATCAGCCGAGCGTGGGCCAGGCCATCGTCCCACGTCCGGTTGAGCTTGCGGCCCACCGTCAACATCTCGGCGACGGTGAAGCCCCGGTAGAGGGGCTGCTCCTGCGCCACGAAGCCGATGAGGGGCAGCAATTCTTTGGGCTGGGCGTGGGGCGCGAGGCCGCACACCTCGATCGCGCCGCGGGTCGGGTGGGTCAGCCCCACGGCGAGCTGCAAGAGCGTGGTCTTGCCCGCGCCGTTCGGGCCGACCAGCGCGGTGACGCGTCCCGCCGGCAACGTCAGGGTGCAGTCGCGCAGCGCCCACTGCCGACCATACCGCTTGCCGAGGGCGGTCGCATGGAGCGCAGGCGTCATGCCACACCTTCCTTCGCGACAGCGCGTAGCGTCGTGGTCAGGAGGGCCACGATGCTGTCCTCGTCCCATCCCGCCGTGTGGGCGTCGCGGAGCCAGGCAACGAGCCGCTGGCGCAGGACGGCCTGATCGCGCAGCGAGGGCTGCGCCAGGCTGCGGGTGACGAACGTCCCCTGACCCGGACGACTGGCGACTAGTCCTTCGTGTTCGAGCTGGTTGTAGGCCTTGAAGACGGTGTTGGGGTTGACGGCGATCTCCGCCACGACCTCCTTGACCGTCGGCAAACGGTCGCCCACCTGGAGTTGGCCAAGGCGCAACGCATGCTTGACCTGCTGGGCGAGCTGCAAATAGGGGACGAGCCCGGACGTGCTGTCGAGGTAAAACGCGATCATCGGCCCTCTCTTTCCTATAGTCACACGGCTATATGACTATAGTAATAGCGGATGAAGGGGAAGTTGTCAAGAGGGACGGCTGCGGACCTGCTCAGCATCAGGGGCTCTGGCGCTTATACTGCGAAGTGGGTGTGGCGTGGACCGCCTCGCCACATCGACGCAGGACAGCGTCTTGAGACGTGACCATGTGTTGGTATCTCTTCGCTGCTGGGACGATCAGTGTCACGTTAGGTGAGGACGAGCAGGTCCATGCCCGGCGCTATCGTGCGGGAGAGGTGTGTGACGGGGGAGGAGTACATGACGGTACAGGGAGGGGCCGTGGAGACGACCCGCGACATGGCGACGACAGCGCTGGGTGCGGTCCGACTGGAGAAACGCAAGCTCCACAAGGCGCTGCGCCTGGCAGACCTCTATTTCTTCAGCGTCTGCGCCATGCTCACCTTCGAGACACTGGGCCAGGTCTCGATCGCCGGCGGCCAGGCCCTCACCTGGATTGTCGTCTGCGGCCTTACCTTTTATCTGCCCTATGCGCTCCTCGTGGCCGAGCTCGGCGCGGCCCTCCCGGTCCAGGGCGGCCTCTACGCCTGGGTCAAAGAGGGCGTCGGTCCCTACCCCGCCGCGCTCACCGCCTTCTTCTACTGGATCAGCAACCCGGTTTGGCTCGGCGGCATCGTCACCACGATCTGCATCGGCGTCGTCCAGCAGTTTATCGCGCCCCTGTCCTCCAAGGGCGCGCAGCTCGCGTTCGGCCTGGCCTTCATCTGGCTGTGCGTCGCCGCCACCGTGATCGGCCTGCGGCACGGCAAGTGGCTCCCGACCGTCGGGGCGTGGGCCAAAGTGCTCCTCGTCCTCGCCTTCATCGCGCTAGCCCTGGGGTATGTTGGTCGGCAGGGGCATGTGGCCCTCCACCTAGCCAGCCTGATCCCCAGCGGGTCGGTCCTGCTCCTGGTCCTGCCGGCCTTGATGTTCAGCTACCTGGGCTACGAGCTGCAGAGCAGCGCCGCCGAGGAGATGACGGCCCCACGGTCCCAGGTACCGCGCTCCGTCTTCACGTCAGGCCTCACCGTCATCCTGGGGTACGTCGGCGTCATCGCGGCGATCCTGGCGGTTGTGCCGCCCGCGCGGCTACGGTCAATCGGCGGCCTCACCGACGCCTTCGGCGTCGTCGGCGGTTCCGGCGGGGTGGGCGGCGTGCTGATCGCGCTCGCCCTCCTGCTGACCTACCTGGGAACGGCCACGGCGTGGCTGATGGGCGGCGATCGCACCTGGGCGGTCGCGGGCATGGAGGGCGCGGCCCCACCGTTCCTGGGGCGCCTCAGTCGCCGCTTCGGCACCCCCGTGCGCGTGAACGTGCTCAGTGGCCTCGTCTCCAGCCTCGTCTTCGCCGCCACGCTGGGCCTGAGCGGCGCACTGGCCGACCAGTTCAGTGTGGCGCTGGGCCTGACCGTCTCGGTGAGCGTGATGAGCTACCTGTTCGTGTTCCCGGCGTTCCTGTCGCTGCGGCGACGCCGGCCTGACCTGACGCGCCCCTACCGGGCGCCGGGAGGGTGGGCCGGCGCCTGCGCATTGCCTCACGGGAAAAGTAACCCAGGGAGAGTTGTTGCCTGATATGAAAAGGGGGCGGACTCACGCACCAAGAGCAGTCGGTTGGAGAGACACGGTATAGCCGAGGTTCTGTAACTG
>JAABUL010004142.1_pt1 | contig 19951 bp, 24 predicted proteins | sample 5559151 | NCBI WGS metagenome assembly JAABUL01 (sample SAMN10711876, study PRJNA513368) | rock metagenome | isolation source: Antarctica rocks | place: Antarctica: Victoria Land, Pudding Butte sud | reverse complement strand
GAAAAATGCATGTAAAGTACGCGCGTAAGAATCTCGGAAGCAGACAAAACAAAAGTTGCACGAGTCAATGAGTCACAAGCATCACGAGCACAATAAGAGATATTTGGATCAAAGCTGGAATTATCTGGTATCATTCCATGCAAGCCAATGACTCCCCGGTACCCTATGATACAAAGCAATAATAACACCGTTAACTACCCATGTCGATATCCCATCGAGTCATCCGTCAAGCAGCAAGCAATCTACCAATGCTTCCAAGTAATCTGTAGAAATGGTGGCAAGCAAAGAAGTCGTAAGAGTATGTGATGCCAAGCTTAACCACCGAAACCGTAAAGGGTACCTTGAATATTATTAGCAAGAAAAAACAGTAGGGTGAGAATTTAGGGTACTCACGTCCTTGTCTCTTGAGAGCATAGACGACATCGAGCGAGGTAACGGTCTTACGCTTCGCATGCTCAGTGTATGTGACAGCGTCACGGATGACACCTTCAAGGAAGGTCTTTAGGACACCACGGGTCTCTTCGTAAATCACTGGCAGAACGCATTAGAATAGTCGGGATAAAGCCAGGCGCAGTGGAACATACTGGCTGAGATACGTTTGACACCACCACGACGCGCAAGACGACGGATGGCAGGCTTAGTTATGCCTTGGATGTTGTCCCGAAGGATCTTTCGGTGACGCTTCGCGCCACCCTTGCCGAGGCCCTTGCCACCTTTTCCACCTGCAGAGAAGACGCGTCAGTATGCTTGAAAGGGAAGAAGGGTATCATCAAAGCTTGAAGCACTTGATGATGTGGGGCAGTAGTGACTTACGTCCAGTCATGTTGAGGGTAGTAGGGTAATGTGGTAAGCTTTAGAAAGCTGTGGAGGGATAAGATAGAAAGGTGGTTGAAGACTTCGTCGATGGTTGGTTCGATGAGATGGATGTGGTTGGAATAGTGTATATGGTATGGCGATGGAAGGTATTTGAAGTAGAGCCTGCTGGCAAGCGTATCACACGTCGCTTAGACTAGACCTGAAATGGACGACAACAGTTGAAATTAGGTGTTTTTCCCGCGAACGCAGGAAAGAGGAACCTCAGAATAACGGCATGCAGCTCTCAGAGATTCCGAACAATTTGCAACAAGGTAATTGCGCATGAGATGAATCAATTGTGACTCTACCCTCATAGCCGCATCAAATGTGAATGTGTAACGGCTCATAAAAGCATCATCTGATTTATCAACTCGTTGTGCACACACAATACACACAATATCCAGGTCTCGCCTAAGATTAATCTCGCTTCTGATTGGCCCACAAGTTTATTGTTCTGATGTTCTCCCACCTATTTTTCGCCTAACAAAAAGTCGCGAAACAGCGTCTGCTTTCCAACACATCGAAACCGTGAATTATCGCTAGCGTCCTTTTGCTCGCGCCTGCCTGGAATCAACGCTTTCTTCGATAAACTACTTATTCCCACCTCGCTTCCCTCTTCCACTTTTCATCCGCATCTACTTCCACCAACCATCCACATCATCTACATTTCCATCAACCGCAACTCCATTTCATCAAATACAAACCCATAAATTCATCCAAAGATACATACAAACCATCAATAATGGCTCGTACCAAACAGACAGCCCGTAAGTCATCACCATTGCCATCATCGTCGCAATCTCGCACCATACCGCCGCCCGAACCTTACATCCAACCTCACCTCAACCATCACCACTTCACTCTAGCAAAGCAACACTACTAACATCACTCCACAGGTAAATCTACGGGAGGCAAAGCTCCTCGTAAGCAGCTCGCCTCAAAGGCCGCGCGTAAAGCCGCTCCCTCTACCGGTGGTGTCAAGAAGCCTCATCGTTACAAGCCTGGTATGTCCTAGACTCACCCCATTGCCACACAAACAATATACTAACAACGTGCCTCAACAGGAACCGTCGCTCTCCGTGAGATCCGTCGCTACCAGAAATCGACTGAGCTCCTTATCCGCAAACTCCCCTTCCAGCGTCTAGTCCGCGAAATCGCTCAAGATTTCAAATCCGACCTCCGCTTCCAGTCCTCCGCTATTGGTGCTCTCCAGGAGTCTGTGGAGGCCTACCTTGTCTCGCTCTTCGAAGACACCAACCTCTGCGCCATCCACGCTAAGCGTGTCACCATTCGTAAGTTATTCTTGGCGCGTCTTTTGTTTACTCGGGCTTCTGTTAACATGTTATTACAGAATCCAAGGACATCCAACTTGCCCGTCGTCTCCGTGGCGAGCGTTCTTAGGTGCAGTTCTCTGGGGTATTTGACCACACTTGTTGCTATGGTATGGACACCTAAATCGCCTTGGTGGATATGGTATCATGCTTGAGAACAATGGTGGCTAGTACTTTGGCGGTTTTGCGAATTTCTTATGGCATAAGGGATGGGGACTCGGATGTTATTCAACGGGGTTTGCTCAGGGAAGAGCACGGCTTTGATTTGTACATTAATCAGCAACGGCGGTTTGCTGTACGAAAGTGACGGCTAGAACATGATTCTTTCGTCTTGATCCGACTGCTCTTAATGACTTGGCATAGTGACTTACTGCTGTTGTGTTTATTCTTAGTACGGCTGCAACTTCAAATCTGGAATCTTTCGTAGCGCTTCGATACTGTCCAGATGTATCTGCTCCCTCCCTTGCCCACTTCCCATTCCCACCACTCTTTCCTGAGTCATACCCTCAACACCTGTCTTGTCTCCGGACCTTTTCATCGCGCACAGCGCTTCATAGTCCAAACAAGCCCTTCACTCCTTTACGGTCCTTGCGACTATTCCATGTCCTGTTACTCTTACAATTGGCCACCGAGCCGTGCGGTCTTGATGTGGGTTGAGAGGGAGTGGTAGGTTGTGATTGGGGGATGATGGGAAAGAGATTTTGGGTTTGAGAGGGATGTAGGTGGGAAGGGTGGAATGGAGTGGAATGGGGTGGAAATGGGTGTGAAGGGGGAAGCGGGGGGGGGATGGAAAACTACCTTACTTATGGCAAGTTGCTGAAGCCTGAAGGGGGGGATCAGAGTTATTAATATTAAATAAAAGCTGCGTAATGAGATGATATTCGAGCTTTTGTTTTTCCAGATGTGGTGGTTTTGGTAATCTGGATAGTTTTTTGGTGGGGAAGGGGTGAGAGGTGATGGGGTGTGCCGGAGGTTTTGGGAGATGTTGAGACGATCGAGCCTATTTTTCTTCTATTTCTGGGAGAAGGGGGTGAATCTGGTTCTACTGTGGCAATCATTTGGGCGGCAGGGGTGGAAAAGAGACGGGAGAGGCGATATGGAGTAGACAGCTTGGAATACGAAGTGTAAAGTTGAGTGGTGCGTGTAGGCAGAAGGAAGAAAGAAAGAAAGCTTAGCTGGAGCTTTGAGTTTAAATCGAAATCCATCAAGAAAGAGAACTGTACAGTATCATGTTCTCATTTAAATAGTCTACACAACCTCAGGAATCTTCAAATACCATGCTTCTCAAATTTGAAGACCCATAAACCATCCGGCTGAGAACCTAGATGGCAAGCGTTTCTCGTCGCTGTTTGCGGTATCGGAAGCAAGCGCGACTTGGAGAGCTGGGTTGTAGATGTAATGGAAATGAATTAGGTTGGAGAAAGGGGGAAGAGAAGAAGAAGAAGGAGAAGAAGGGTTAAGGCAACGGGGGATGAGGGAATAGGAGAGAACGAGTGATGGGGCATTGTATATCTGGAAAGAAGGATTTGGGCTAGAGAAGAGGGGGGTTGCTAGAGTGTCTGAGAGAAGAAGAAGAAGAAGAAGGGACAGTGGTGGAGTTGGGCAATTGAGGTATTTGTCCTCGATTTTCTGCATTTCAAAAATGATCAACTCAAAGCATGAGAAATGCACCAGCGAATGGGGGACTCAAATCGAAAATGCCTCTTGGACTCCTCCTATATATATCGACTTGTACCATATCGAGATGAGTGAGAAAATAGCTTGTAGAAGAATAAAAACCATTTTAAATCTATCGGCTAATCTGAATGGTGAGAGTTGCCCTTGATAGCTATTGTGTTGAAAGGGCATGTGGGTAGGTTCGACCTCAAAAACCGAGCAACATGCATGTTTTCTTTGACGTCCGTCTGCTATAAGACTGAGAGATTTACTCTGCCATGGTCAAGAGAAGTATCGATGTCATGTCAATGTTTCACTATGGTATTTAGAGATGTAGCAAGATTTGGTTATGAAAGGAAAAGCTTCGGGGATGTGTCCTTGGTCTAGCGATGAACCGTTTGCTGCGCGCTCTGATTTATGTTACCCTGCCATCTATATACCACCTTTTGCAGTTCATCGTCAAGTAACGAGGATTCTCATATGTTCAACGGCCTGGGCATATTGATGGCTGCGAGGTGTGATGTGGTGGAAGCAGGGAGGTGCATTGGGGTGTTTGGAAGAACTGAAGGTCAGGGCTGGGGGAGTGAGGGTTTGATGGAGGGGAGAAGTGCTTGAGTAGTATGATGATGTGTGGATGTGGTTTCCTGTCGTCGGTAAAGAGCCTGGATTCTAAAAGTAGATTGAATAGTTCGAAGAAATGATTCTGTAAACGAAATGTACAAATAACCATACATCCTAGACCACGCCTCTTCACTTTCATAATCATCACTTTTCCTGTTGTACTCCTCTCTCCACCAGGTAAGAAGGTGCGGAGAAACAGTGCTAGCATAAGCTACGCCATCAGGGTTTTGATGGTGCAATGATGTTGCCAGACCTGTGACGCTGGGTTAGCAGAAGATATTTAGCAAAATTGGAATCACGTAAATGTTATTAGTTGACAGAGGTTCTAGAAGTCAACCGGGGTGGTTGGATCAACGGGGAAGTAAAGCATCAACCCCGATGGGACCACCTGTGGAAGATGCAAGCAGGACTCAAGCGCGGCTTGCATCAGGATGTCGTTTCCGGGAGATTCTGTTCGGCGTTTGGTCTGCTGAACCTCCTCTTGCAGCGGATACGGCGTTAGCATTGCAGCCGCATGAGGATCTGTTTGGAACGTTAAGTTGCTGGTGACTATGGTAAGAATTCGTGAACGCCTTCGGAACGAGGTTGGAGTGACGGAAAATCGGCAGTGCCGGAAGGATTCCTCGACTGGCACCTGGTTCTCAGACAATAGTGATATATGGGGCTCCGTCGGCGCCGACGTCATCACTAGAGGGATCAATCAGGTGACGGGTCAGGCTCGCGACCAGTTCGGAGACGTGGGCCGCGATGGTTAGGATGTGGATGTGTTTGGTTGTACTTTCTATTCCGACAAATATTACTCGCTTATTCGCACTTGTCATGTCAACTAAGTAGACAGCATCGACATAGCCACTCCTTTAATACATCGTCCCGGCTTGTGGAGAAATATGCCTTGATGCATCTTTTCCTGTAATTCATCCATCCGAGTTGACGGCCGTTCGTTCCAATTCCATTGGTTGTATGCACGTTGAGCTTAATTTCGGCCTTAACGAGCGGATTTAGCTTCACATGCAGATGTAGGCAAGCCAAAGCAGATGCTTGTGAGTAGATATAATATGCAATCCTTAGAACTCTCAGAGCGTGTTCACTTCGGTAGATACTGTACTTGCAGGAATTGCACGGTATTGCCTGTCAGTTGACAACTGTTGAAAGTTCATTTTGCACCCTTGATTCAAGAAAGCCAAGTTTGTCACAAAAGAAACACTCTCGGTACAGATACCTTTCATCTCTTAGACTACTATGGATTCTATTCTCAGTTCCATCGAGTACGGCCTCGGCCGACTACTCTTCAACTTCAAAGCCCACGACGACAAGCTCTTTACCAAAGGTCCCGCCTTTACCTCGTTCAGTGAGCCAACCTTCGAAGTCGATTCCCCAGACTGTGGGGCCTCAAATTCCATAATGAAGCTCGAATACACACAGCTCAGCGAAGACCGCTTCCCAGAGCTCGCGTGGTCGACTCCATCACCAGACGTCAAGGAATATCTCCTTGTCGTCGAAGACGCAGACGCGCCGTTGCCTTTCACGCCCACACACGGGTTGTATTATTCGATTCCTGCGACCAAAACCACGATTAATAATAACGATGTAAGGGCGGTAGATGGGGCGGGGAAAGATAAGACGTTGAAGGGTGGGTTTAGGCTTGGGAAGAATATAAGAGGGACGGTCTATAGTGGACCTAGACCAGTGATGGGACATGGAGCACACCGATATTACTTTCAGCTGATAGCGCTGAAGGAGCCCGTGGATGTTGAGAACATGAGCGCGATAGCGACGAAGAAGGAGTTGTCAGAGGAGATCGTGGGTAAGGTGGCTGGTTGGGGAGTTTGGATCGGGATCTTTGAGAGGAGGTGGGAGTGATGCAGTAGTGGCCTAGGTTGATGCTTGAGCGGATGATGTTGTTCTGAGGCAGTCAGCCTTTCTCTCCGAATAACAGGCACTTGACGTAGTGACGAAGGGAAATGCTGTCCAGTAGCTGAATCAACAAATTTTGATGGAGATGTCCGAGAAAGCAAACGAGTCGTCAGTATAATGTAAGCATAGCAAAAGCATAGCTAGTCAACCCGTGCCCAAACGAAAAATACCTATCGCGACTCGATGTTGTGTGCAAGGGAGCGAGGCTTCAATATGTAGAGCCAAACCCAAACCGGTCACGGTGCCTAGCCGCTACTGTAGGCCTCGGAACGCGATTGGTGTGAGAGATGCTCAACTCGACATGTTGAAATGGCCAAATCATCGTTACGGTAACGCTTGCTAATCACTAGATATCTATTCATATCTAATTAGATGTTACGCTCTTCCGATAAATCTATGGCGTATGTGAAATAGCGTCGATCGTTGCCTTCAATGATATGTAGAGAAATTATGGAGCATTGCCCTTATATTACTTCTTTTGTTCTGGTGTCCCTTCCTCGAGACTCGTTGTCAATTGTCTAGCAGCTTCCTTTTTCGTCTTCTTCGCCTCCTCCTTCGCCACCTTCTCCTTTCGCCATCGAGGCCCATGCTTCATTACTACCAAAATTGTTGGACTTAGTAAAGCAAAGCAGCCCGCAACCAGCACAGAAGTCCAGCCTATGCCGATCTTGGTTTGCAGCGGGACAACTGCTGCCACGGCTCCCGCTCCCAGCCAGCACCTCGCTAGGTTCATCGCAGCTGTCGCTGTGCCCGGACTGCTGCGGTTCAGGTCCACGATCAAGGTACTCAAACCTTGGAAAGCTCCCGATATGGAGAATGTGGCGATGAACAAAAGAATGATAGGCCCTGCAAGAGATGTGTGGGCTTCCATGACCCAACCGTAAGCGATGATAGAAATCCCAGAGATAAATACCAAGGGCAAAACCACCTGAAGTCGAGCAGCTTCAATCGGAAAGTCTGTGAGGTCCTGCTGGCGCTGGCTAGATAGCTCAATACCCAGTCTTTGAGCACGTCGACGGAAATTCCAGTCAAGAAACTTCCCAACCACCAGAGCGGCCGCCATACTTCCAAACCCGGTTGGGAAATAACAAAGGCCGATTTGCAAAGTGTTGAAATGATATTTCTCCGCAAGCTGTGAGGGCAGACCAGTGAGGACCATGTAATATCCAGCAAAGAGGGTACCAGCGTAAAGAAGAATGATACCCGACTCCTTTTCGCAGATGATGTACACCGAATTCAGAGGGTTAGGGCGACTCTTGAAACTTAGTCTCGTGTTTGACTCGCCTTCCAGCCCAGCTTTGCGCTGCTTCCTAAGATGATAGTATGTTAAGAGTGACATGTTCCACTTTTGAGCAGGCAAAGACCCGTTGCCAACAACCTTGCGACACGTCTCAGGGAAGAGAAGAATGATAATTGTGACGGTGGCTCCTGCGAATATTGTGAGGAACCAGAAAATAGCCCTCCATCCAAGGAATTGACTCAAGATTCCTCCAATAAGGGGACCAATCGCAGGACCGACCAATGCGCCCATGCTCGCATATCCTATATATGTACCTCGTTCTGCTGAGGTGACAATGTCCGCGATAACAGCGTTGGCCAAGGCGACGGTACCGCTGCTTCCTGAGCTCTGCAAACAACGAAGAACGAACAATGCCGCATAGTTGTTCTGCAGTGCTAGACCGACACAAGCGCCAATATAGATAACAAAGCATATCAGATATGATGGTCTCCGACCTGTCTCGTCTGATAAGCTTCCGATGAACGTGGGCGCAAGTCCTTGGAATATCTATGTGTCTATCAGCGTTGCCTCTGTATCAGTATAGTTTTTTTTATTTTTACCAGGTACGACGTAACGGTTAGATTGATCAAGGAATTCGAGACATTAAGATCCTTAGCTAGAACATTCAAAGCTGGATAATAGATATTGGCAGAAAGAGGAGAGAACAATGCAGCTAGAGATGCAATTACAACGATGAAGGTCTTCTCGCTACGGCTAAATATCGAAAATGGCGGCTCTGGCTCAGTAGCGCCAGCTACGGCCGCATTCTCATTCTGGGACACTTGCTTCTGCTTAGGTGATTCTATGATGCCTCCCGTGGGGACGAATTCTTCCGGTTCTATCTTTGTTTTCTCGAGTATTTCGATGTTATTTCCTTCTGGGACATTCGATGCTGGCGCTTGCTTTTTGTCCGCGAGTTGGGGGTCCATATCGTTAAGTTTGAAGACGCGGGTTGCGCCAGGTGATTTCTGGTGCTCATGTTTTGAAAGAGATCGAAGAAGACTTATAAGCTATGGCGAGAATGGGGCTAAGGGCGACTCCATGCAAGATGCAAGAAACGCCGGCTAAATCCCCGGTAACTCCGCAGGGCTGCATGTGTTCAGATTTTGCTGAGCCAAATCCGGCGGTCACCCTTGTTTGAGAAAGACGAATAAAAGGAAAGCAAGAGTCTATCAATTAATAGAAAAGTATCCAATGAAATTACCCCAACGAGGTTTCTGGGCAGCTTAATTGAAGGAACGCAATGATTTGGCTAATACCGTATTGGTTTGATCTCGTTACATCTGTTCATTTCGTCGACAGTTTGCAGTATTCATGATGTCGGTCGGAGGATTGTTACCATTGCAGGAGACATCTTCTTTCTACTTGTCTCTCCATGCTGAGCTAGCATCTAAGGGCTATCCGAGCATGTCGAGGTCTTTATACCGAGGAAAATAGACTGGGAATTACAGTAGGAGCGTCCTGCCACGAATCGATCAACAAAGCCGCAGACTGCCCGTTGACTCTGCCGGCAGCTGTGTTGAGATCATATCTTCACCGGTGTTCCTCTTCCAGAGCGATCGCATTGTAGAATTGTCGAAGTGGAGATATAGATGAATGATGTACACCAGAGTAGAGTCAAACAGTCTTGTTGTGCATTGGCCAGGTTGAGTGGCATTGATGTGGTAAGTCTAATAGACCTGTACAACCATCATTTCCTTGACAGGCGGCTTACCATTAGATGTCGAGACAGCTCCATAACGATTGTAACTTATGACTTCTCCGATTTAAGTTCTCGTACCACAACTGTATGCTCCTTTGGAAGATTGCAAAGGCGCATATGTAAAAGTCGAAAAGCCATTGCTGTTCAGCCATTGGGGCATGAGAAAGATGCAGATTCGTAATTTCGCGGGCAAACTCGTACCTGTGCTTGGAAGTTGGAAGGGTATCAGTAAGCCTGGTAATCGACAGCCGGAACTAATATTAAAAGACCCAGAGCCTCGGAAGGCGCTCTAATAGCATCGATGCCCCTATGCGAGTTTGTAATGAAAGACGTTTCTGTAATCCGAAGGCCGGATGATTAGGACTCAGCTGAGATCATACTTAACACTTGTTGGACCTAATTGCTTTGGTAGAAACTGTCAAGTCTTCCCGGTTTCTTTCCGTATTCACTGCCCGCTGGTTCAACCATGATAAATAGGATTGCCAGCCTATTGCAATGAATCCTGCCCATACATTAGCAATGTGGGAGAAGCCCGTTACTGGGACGGCTGACCTGCAAAAAGGGCACGATACTGAGGTTGGACGTAAGTGAAGTTGAAAGCAGTCACAGCAGGCCACAGCTTCAGAGAATTGAAAACGCTGATAGGGACCGTATCCTTGATGCGCCCCCAGACTTTGGCTAAAGTATCACCTGCGAGTATCGATGACATTCCGAAGAAATAAGTGTTGAATATAGGCGCAAACACAATCTGGTTTACAACGACCTTTAGTCCCAAGGATAGAGCCTTGGAGGAGTAGTTGAAAGATTGCCCAAGGTACATGAACCTGCTTTAAGATAAGCATTGAAAGATGACACTATAATATCTCGCTTCCTACCATCTATAAGAGGGAATTGAGGATATACACCCTACAGTCATGTTTCTCAGAGTCCTCCAAGGATCATATCCTTCTCCTCCTAATTTCTGTGCAGAAAGATCTCCACATAGATATATTACTAGTGAGCTGGCCACTTGAGTTGTGTAGGGTCTCTTCTTCTGTGCTTGAACATATGCACTAAAGCCTTCTGACAGCAGGCCAAGACGCTGCCAAAGTGGAAGAAGTGCGACTGTATCGGCCTTTGCTATTGGCTTGCCGTCTTCTCTCGTCGCTTGCACGGGAGACTTGTCAACCGCACTTGACTTTTGACGTTTCGCGACAGGTGATAAAACTTTCTGCTGATAGTGATTTGTTCTTCTCACGAAAGCCCGAAGAGTATGTCCCACCACCGCTCCCATTGTTAAGTTTGAGATTTGATCAGGGTCCAATGTCGGTATTAGAAAGAAAGATTGATGCAATACCAGAATTATATCTGGCTTCTGCTTCCGAAGATGGATAGCGTGTCGCTTACGTGGAAAGCTATCCTTAGCGTAAGGTACCTTACTCGGTTGTTAATACTCGTAAGTCGTAAGTCATGATTCATGTCTCACTTCGACTGTTGCAGCATCGCCCAGGAGCCTATGAGGACATTATTACCTTGATAGCATGGAGGGTGCTATCCTTGAGCAACAGGATGGTATCAGCGACTACGGATCTGATTTCACGCCAGACGAAGAGGAGATCCTCAACGTTCTTCTGCAACAAGCGCCAGCAGGGTTGACAACGGACTTCGATTTACTACTGAAGGATATTGAGGATGATGAAGGCCATCGTGACGCGAGATTGTCTCGTACGCTGGGGCGTGAGCGACGGCATTCATCGCTGCGTATTCAGGCAGCGGAGAAAAGCCTGCCAATTGAGGTGGAATGGGACAACAGCAGCACCACGATTGGTAGGTTGATCCTTATTTATCATGGCAGTACTAACTGACGATCAAGCGACTAGTTGAGACTTCTAGAAGTCGCGAAAGCAGACAGCAAACTCCTTCCATCGAAGCTCCGCTCAATCCTGAGCCTGAGGTGCCAGATCTAAGGTCGCCGTTGGAACGCTTCCGCACCAAGCCGAAGAAGGCCCTTTCTGTTACGGACCTGATTTCACCGTCTTGGTGTGAGCTTCAGTACTGGTATACCCTTACGAAGCACGGGAAAAAACGGCGGACTCCAGCGATGCGGCAGGGCTCCATAGTACATAAGACATTGGAGGATCAAGTACATACAATGGTGGAAGTAGAAGTTCTTACAAAAGAAGATGCCTGGGGCTTGAGAATATGGAACATTATCCAAGGTCTAAAAACGTTGAGGGATACTGGAATGACTAGAGAAATAGAGGTCTGGGGGGTTGTTGACGGATTAGTGGTCAACGGGGTCCTTGATGAGCTCTCATATATCTGCCCTGACCGTGAGCTCGAGAAAGCTACTGCTAAGTCGAACAAAGATACGCCATCGGCAGATCAAACCTCTATCACGAATTTCCTGGACCAGGATAGTGGCGTAATAAAGAATCTGCGCGATATAATCGAGAAGACCTCTAGGATCTATTTGACAGATGTCAAGACTCGTGGCGCAAAGTCAATACCTAAGGGAGCTTCATTTCGACCAACGTTGATGCAGCTAATGCTCTACCATCGCCTCCTTTCAGACCTAGCAACTAACAAGGTGGACTCAAGTATTATCTTTAACCGTTACGACTTAGATCCTGCAGCACCATTCAGCGACAGTTTCATTGCTCAAATCAGAAACCTTAATGAAGTCTTCGTCGACGCTTCAACAGACCCGAAGCAAGACCCAGATATTCCATCCCCAGCCCAAGATTCCATGCAGATTCTCTTAGAGCATAATTCTCTTCAGAGTCTCTGGAGTCTCATGATCCTAGAATTCAAACGCACCATGCCCGCGGGCGTCAAAAGCATAGGAAATGTGCTGAAAGCCGAATACAGAGGTCAAGTCGATGGAGCTATATTGGGTATCAAGACCTTTCTGTATGACAACAAAGTAATGCAGACATATCTTGATGACGAGATGAGGTGGTGGAAGGGTGAGCGGGAGGCTCAGGGGGTGTGTATGGAAGAAGCATATAAGTGTGGGTTCTGCGAATTTGCGGACGAATGCTCGTGGAGGAAGGATAGGATCGAAGAAGCAACAGTGGCACACAGAGCAAGGACGAGGAGCGTGGTTTAGACCTTGCGCCCCTGCATGTGGTATTCCGGTAGCCTATGTGATATTTCCCGAAACCGGTAACCAAGCTTTACTCCTCCCAGACTTTCTACTTCAAAACATTCACCGAAAGCGAACAATGCAGACAAAAAACTTGCTGGGATGGAGCGGTCGAAAAAAGCCTCTACTGTCTGAAAGGGGTGGAATAATCGAAGCAAAAGGCGGAGGATGGAAAAGAAGTACCGAAGTTGCAAGGTCAAAGTGGTGGTGAAGAACTCCTGCTGTTCAGGAGCAATGCGAGAGACCCACAGTGTAAAGACGAATGACGAAAAAGAAATACTGAGGGCGGGGAAGCGTCTGCATTCGTGTCTCCATACCCACAGGATCATATTACCTGAGCCCACGCCACATTCGCTTGCACCGTAGAGATCATCACGAAGATACAGATGCACATACTGATCCCAGTATCAATCTTCTTTGTGTACCATGCAGTGACGACTGCTGCAGCTGGGGCCATGGCCAAGGCAAAGACCAACATATACCAGACACGAGTCTTATCAAGTGCAGGCCGAAGGACAAGCGCATTTGCAGTACCTTCAAGCAATGGAGTTGGTGGGAGTGAATGCTGGTGGAAGGCCGAAGTGAGGTGTCTACTAGGTCTGCTTGTAGGGAGAGTGACAGTGATCGGATATATCTGTCGCTTCTGTTTTGTGGTGAGCTTCAAGATTGTTAGGTATTGTGCATATCCTATATAGAATGCAAAGGCTTGCGAGGATACATACCACAGTGGCTGAATCATTTATCTCTAGGGCGGCAGTCTCGATGGTGATCTTCCTACACAAGAGCGTGCATTGCCAGATTTTTCTCCAACGAGTGGTCATACTCTTGTTATAAAAGAGGCGCAACTTTCGTAAGATTGTTTCGCTAGAATCCGAGACTTCATGCTCTAGGTGGTGTAGGGAACCGGTGAAGTGGCCTGTGGGGACAATAACGTTGAGCTTTGCAGTGTGGGGTCCTGGTCTCTGTCTATCTTCTCTGGTTGGGAGGACATCATCTTGCATAGCAGATGTTCGAGGATAGGGTCTCTTTTTCATGTCAAAGGAGACGCTGTGGAAGTCTCGACGCAATTGGTTTAAAGATACACTTCAATTGGAGAGAAGAGAACCGGAAGTAGAAGCTGGAATTATAGAAGAGGAAGGGCGTAAAGATGCGCCTTATATAATGGGAAGGTCGAGAGGACCAAGTAGACATGTTGACCCCCTACATTGGTTGGAGTTCTGCAAAGCGCACGCAGTGGTAAAAATCAAATGCGAAGAACAGATTGATACATGCGTTCAAAGGCGAAAGTGGGCCTGCAGTGAACGGGCTTACTGTGTACAACGTGGATGGCCGAGCCTGTAAGGTGATAGGTGGATTGGTCAGTACTTGTCCGGTTTGGGATTGCTCTTGTCTGCCTTCTCCTGCGGATAGTAGTAGACATGATGGTGGAATGGATGATCCTTACTGGAAGGGAAGCCATATGCGAAGGTTTGCATCTCTGTTCTTGCATATTTGTCTCGTCCAACCCTGCACTTAGCTGCAGGTCGGTTCATCCCGTTCATCAACCTATGGGTGATTGGCTCTTGAGGCGCGGGCAACCACGAGGCTGTGAGCGCCATTTGCGAAGACTTTGAGACGTTTGCGAAGGCTGATGACTATTTGCGAACAGCATCTACTTGAATGGAGAGCTGTCAAGTCATGCCGGGTGATGAAACAGGGTGCCATGAACATGGGCTTGCGTGTCTGTTCTAAGTCTTCTCTATCTCTTTCTCTTCTGATCGCCGTTACATTTCGCCGGGATGGACAGCTTTCTTCATTCGATTCTCTTGTCAGGTTCTGCTCATCTGATAATTAATCCATAAGAAGATCAACTATTTAACGTTGCTCACTGATTCAGCTATCGCAAAGCTATGCCACGCGAAGCTTTGCGATGTGCTCGTTGTAGGGCAGATAAAGCTAGGGTCCTCGAATATAACCAGTGTGTACGTTTCTCCGCCGCTGACAACACCAGTGTGAACCTGGGAACCTTCCCTGGCCTGAGGAGCGCTGTGTTCGCTGCAGCAAATACAACTACACGTGTTCTGCTCGGTCTTTCAAGCACACGGCTGATATAGCAATCTTGGTCCAAAATGCCGATTTACCAGTACCCACCGATCTGCCTCCGATATCTGGGTCGGTAGACGTTGTCAGTTGTACCCAAAATTTCGATTATACGGTACCGGTCACAGTTTCTGCACCAGAGTTAGCATGGACACCTGCCCCCAACCTGCTTTCAATATTTGAATCATCTACGACTGTTCCTGTCTCAGCCTCTGGAATCCGGACGGAGATCGGTACAGGGAATATTATCACTATTGGTAACAATCCTGGTAGAGTCTACCTGATCAATGAACACGCCAACCAGATGTGAGTTAAGCTACGTTCGTTTACCTGGTTTCACTGCTTATCGTCCTTTCAAAGGCTTGAGAATCTTACATGTTTACAAGTCTTGTGGCATGATCTGGAAGAATTTCGAAACCTATACTCCCAAGAAAAGAATTCACTTCTTTGGATTAAGCTTGAGTATTTGGGGAAATTTGTACAAAGTTTTGATGAAATCTGCGACTCTACTGTTGTTGAAGCCCACCGACTTCTTGTAGCTGGGCCTCAGAGCGGTGAAGAAACATGGCACACGATCAATTTAACGATTCCAATAAGATACGCAGCGTACGCGCTCGGAAGACTCAGAAACGGATCACTAGATTCCGGACTTCTAACGAATAATAATGGGAAGAACGAAGAACTTTTCAGCACCCTGATTACACAGGAGCGCCTCCTTTCGAAAGACTTGGCCCAAGGGAATACTGTTAAAGCAGAAGAAAACAGAAGAAAGCTCATAGAGCTATACGACGCCTTCCCGATAGCTTTGAAGAAGGTGTTACATCGCCTCGGCCTAGATGAAGCCACTGGAATCTTGGTCACATTACCTTTGCACCGTGCAGTACGGCTAAAGGACACGCAAACTCTGAAAGATTTCTTGCGTTGTGGAGGATCTTCATACTCGGTTGACTACATAGGCCGTACTGCTCTACATGTTGCAGCAGAGAATAACGCTATTCAAATGGTCAACGTATTACATTCTCAGTCTACAGACATGTCAGAAATTGACCAATTAGACATTTTTGGGAGATCACCTCTCTATTTAAGTATCCAGGCTGGACATACTGAGCTGGTAAGGAAATTGCTTTCCCTTGGAGGAAAGGACCAGAGGGAAGACATAGAATTGCGGGGACTATATACTCTGGCTGCGGAAAGCGGCAACGTTGCCTTAGTCCGCATATTACTTCTGGCATTTGGAGGTCTCGGTATGGCACCAGATAGTGTCAAAAGCGCTGGGCTCATTGCAGCAGCCTCAAGTGGCGATTTGGAGACTGTGCAGCTCTTTGTAGCCGCTAATGCGGATCTCGACAGCACGGCGGGCGGGGATTTGGGCGCACTTGATGTGGCTGTCAAGGCTGGCCACTACGAGATAGCCTCGTTCCTCCTGAGCGTCAATACCAAAATCGATGCTCCTCGAGACCGTAGGGTCATGGCGCCAATTCATCACGCTATTGAACGAGGGAACAGGGAAATTTTTGACCTCTTGCTGAAAGCAGGTACGGACATCAACGCGTCGTTTGAACGTACTGTGGAGGAACATGTTGGCTACCCCACTACTAGAATGACTACAGCGGTTGAGTTTGCTTCTGAGATCGGGAACCTTCATGCGCTTGGGCAGTTGTTGAAATTCCCAGAGCTGGCTGTAAATCGTATATTAAGGGGTCACGAACGGTCGCCGCTAGAACTGGCTGCGAAAAAAGGCCACGGAAGTGCGGTTGATCTATTACTGAGCCACGGCGCCGACGTCAACATCTCCTACCGAAGACCCAGAGATACAACGCCATTACTAGAGGCCGTATCTGGTGGCTATCTTTCAACAACTAAAGCGCTAATCGAGGCAGGTGCTGAAGTTAATGCGTTGTATAGCCAGGATGAGGGTTATTATAAGACAATATCACGAGCTTCAGCACTGGCACGTACGGCTGCGCAGTCAAGACTATCAAACCGCACTGAAGCAATAGAAGAACAGGTTGAGAGTAAGAGCGGGGATGAAGGAGAAGAAAGCGACGAGGAAGAACTGGAAGATGGGGGCGAATTTCTCGAGAGGTCCGTTGAGGACACTGCATTGCAGCTGGCCGCAAGACTAGGGAATATCGAAATTATACAGATATTACTTGAAACTGGTGCCAATGTCGATGCTCCACCACAGCGTTATGGTGGTACCGCGCTACAGTATGCAGCCTCTAGAGGAGACACAGAGATTGTGCAATTACTGCTCGACGCGGGTGCGGCCGTCGAGGCGGAATGTGGCAGGATGACAGCACTTCAAGGCGCAGCAAAAGGCGGGCATTGTTGGATCGTAGAGTTGTTGCTAAAACGAAAGGCGGAAGTGGATGCCAGATCAAGGAGTACCGCGGAAGGAACACCCCTCCAGCTTGCTGCTGAAGGAGGACATTTGCGCACTGTCCGGCTGCTGCTAAATTGGCACGCTGAGATCAATTGCCAGTCCCCGGGCCTCTATGCCACACCTCTTCAGGCTGCTGCATACCAAGGTAGCTTAGAGGTCGTGCGATTGCTCTTGGAGACTGGAGCGACTGTTGATGCGCATCCTGGAAAGGTTTCCTGGTGCACGGCACTCCAGGCTGCTGTACGTCGACAGCACATCGACGTGGTACGAATATTGCTCGTTGCCGGTGCCGATCCTAATGCTCCACCAGGGACATATGGTTCCACGGCACTAGGTTGCGCTGTAGCGATCGGTAATCTGGAGATAACGAGGAGGCTACTTATCGCGGGTGCCAGAGCTGATCTAGCATACCGCTCTGGACCAAGTCAGTGTACTGCTCTTCAAAAAGCATCACAGCACGGACATATTGATATTGCATGCTTATTGCTCCAAAGTGGCGCAGACCCAAATGTTCCTGTACTGAATGACACTGGCCTGACAACACTGCAAAGTGCTGCGCAGTTTGGGAGTCTGGAGCTGACATCCATCCTGCTAGAAGCGGGAGCAGACGTTAATGGCCAGCCGTCGCCAAATGGGATGAGCGCGCTCAGCTATTCCTTGCAGAAAAGCCATCAAAACATTGCTAGACTCCTCATAGATGCTGGTGCAGATGTCAATGCAACTTCAGAGTCCCACCATTATTATGCCACAGCCCTACAGATAGCAGCAAAGAATGGGCTCTGTGAGAGCGTCGATCGGCTTGTATATGCGGGTGCAAATGTCAACGCAATCACTGAGGACGGAGAAACAGCTCTCTCTATAGCTACTCAGAACAATCGATCGGACATAGTGTACCTACTCCTCAAGGCAAATGCAAATGTCAACATTGGTCATCCTCTAGAGAGAGCAGTCCAGACAAACCAGACAGCGATAGTCAAATTGCTTCTTGGCAAGGGGGCAGATGTCAATTCCGTTAGTGATTTAGGTTTTGACATCTGTGGCTATTCGTCACCTATGGAGAGTGCGGTATTGCATGGGTCCATGGATGTGATGCAGCTATTGCTTGATGCAGGAACCGACTCTGAGATTCTTGGATACTCGCTATCAATTGCTGCGGGAAACAACTACCTGGAGAAGCTTAGATTCTTGTTAGCTGCCAGAGCAGACCCAAATGTCATAAATCGAGGTGGTAAAGGCGCTCTCCATGAAGCGGCATCCCGTGGACATCTAGAGGTCATCCGCTTTTTGTTAGGTGCAGGAGCAGACCCAAATGTCGTAAATCGAGGTGGTAAAGGCGCTCTCCATAAAGCGGCATACCGTGGACATCTGGAGATCATCCGCCTTTTGTTAGGTGCAGGAGCAGACCCAAATATCGTAGATCGAGGTGGTGAAGGCGCTCTCCATGCAGCGGCATCCCTTGGACATCTCAAGATCGTCCGCCTTTTGTTAGGTGCAGGAGCAGACCCAAATTTGAAAAACACCTATGGAGAAAACGCTCTTGCCGACGCGGTATATGGAGACAATCTAGATATTGTAAGCAGCCTTCTGCTTGCTGGTGCGGATGCCAACTCTGAACTTACATTCCTAAGGGATGGAAAGAACGCTTTACAATTCGCAGCTACGGTAGGTCGATCACAAATGGTACAGCTCCTTTTGATTGCAGGCGCAGACAGGCATGCTACGACCACCCATCACATTGGAACAAAACACAGAGCATTGGACCTTGCGATATTAAGCGGCAGCTCAGAGACGATACAAATACTTCGCGATGCAGACCGTACAATGCCCCAGGGTCCGTCACACAAAAGAAAAAGAGTCGAGACGCAAGACTGAACGCGCAGAACACTCGAAAGCATACTCTTATCTCGTTCTCGCATATCTCATCTGTAACACACTTGACGAAATTGGCTTTGGAATGACCAGATGCCCACCAAACCCTACGAACGCGAGAGAAAACCCGATTACGCTACATCTACAACCAGTCATCCACCAACCCGCCACCAACCACAATTCCAGCCCTCTCACTCCTCTTCATCCCCTATCCCTCACCTCATACCACCTTTATGACCCAGCACCGCTCCAAAGTCCCACCCTAATCCTCGAAAAGCCTACCATCACTTCAACGACGATGTTTTGTTAGTCTGTGACTCATGAACCCATCGTATTCCGATGTACATTATCGACATTTCCGGTTTTCGTTGGACGAATTGCACGGTGATTTGTGGAGTTCTGGACTCCGTTCCTTGGAGGGAGAGGACGGGCGGGTGGGTGCATGGTGTGTGTGTGTGTGTGTGTGTGTGTGTGTGTGCAATTGACGATTTGGCAAGGTGGAGGTTGTGATGGCTGGTATGCTCTGTTATGACGGAATAATCAAGGGTTGGTTGGTTAGAGAGATGGGTAGAGAGACCAGGTAGAAAATTTGATGTTTTGTGAGAGTTAGGCTCAGGTTGATACGGCGACTGTAAGGATTGAGTTGAGAGCTAGGTAGTGTGCAGGAATTATTGAATGAGGTAGATTACTCCGATTAATTGGGCCGCGCATGCGATTGACTCTTAGAAGGAAAGTCACGTAGATAACAGTACGAGGCTAGGCTCTCAATGTAATGGAACAGCTACCTGAATACACATCCCCTCTGGTCTTCTGGGAGAGGGCCATGCTATGTAGCATAGACCGCCATTTATCTACAAAATGCTGGACAATCACAATATTCTCACACTTCCACTTTCCACCCTTCCAACATCCCCTGCTTCCTTGCACCTTCCCAACATGCCTCACCCCTCACCGTGATCCTTCCGGCCCCCTTCCAGCAGATCCAAAAGCATTAGCACCAGCAAAGAACGCCGGATTGACATACGCTCCAGGAGGAATATTCGACGGCGTCGGAGGCGCCGCGGGGCGGTTGTATTGCTGGGGTGACGAGTACTGTAGTTGAGGTTGGTTGGTGGGATAGTAGTGTTGTGGT
>JAABUL010004140.1_pt1 | contig 19961 bp, 22 predicted proteins | sample 5559151 | NCBI WGS metagenome assembly JAABUL01 (sample SAMN10711876, study PRJNA513368) | rock metagenome | isolation source: Antarctica rocks | place: Antarctica: Victoria Land, Pudding Butte sud | reverse complement strand
ACATGGCTGATCGGCAGCCAGCCCGGCGACCGCGCGCGGAGCTGCCGCAACGCAGCGCCCACCGCCCCGAAGGTCGCCGGCATCCGATAGGCCGCGTAGGCACCGACCTTCACCGGGGTGGACAGCACCGGGCTGGCAGGTCGGGCCCCGGATCGGTAGCTCGCCATCAGCTCGTCGACGGCCGCCCGCAGGTCAGCGGCCCGGAGCTCACCCACGGCGGCGACGATCGCGGCGCGCAGGCGGACGCTGCTGTCGGCGGGCATCCCCGCCAGCCTAGGGTCGAGCGTCGCGCAGCGCCGAGGAACATAACGGGCATGAGAGCCCTGGTGTACGACGAGTTCGCCGGCCCGCTGACGGTTCGAGAGGTGGCGGCCCCCGACCCGGCGCCGGACGGCGTGGTGGTGCAGGTGGCCGCCAGCGGCATCTGCCGCAGCGACTGGCACGGCTGGCAGGGCCACGATTCCGACGTCGTGCTCCCCCACGTGCCCGGGCACGAGCTGGCCGGGACGGTGGTCGCGACCGGGGCCGGCGTACGGCTGTGGCGGGCCGGCGACCGGGTGACCGTGCCCTTCGCCTGCGCCTGCGGCCGGTGCCCGCAGTGTGCGGCCGGCGATCACCAGGTCTGCCCGGACCAGCAGCAGCCGGGCTTCACCCACTGGGGCTCCGACGCCCAGCTGGTCGCCCTGGCAGCTGCCGATGTCAACCTCGTCCGGCTCCCCGACGGGTTGTCGTTCACGGCGGCGGCCAGCCTGGGCTGCCGCTACGCCACCGCCTTCCGCGCCGTCGTGCACCGCGGCCGGGTCCGCCCTGGAGAGTGGCTCGCCGTCCACGGGTGCGGCGGCGTGGGCCTGTCGGCGGTGCAGATCGCGGTCGCGGCCGGCGCGCGGGTGGTGGCCGTCGACCTCTCCCCCGCCGCCCTTGCCCTGGCCGCCGGCCTGGGTGCTGAGGTGACGATCCCGGCCGGTCCGGACGTGGTGGCGGCCGTCGTCGCGGCCACCGGCGGCGGGGCGCACGTGTCGATGGACGCGGTGGGCAGCGCCACCACCTGCGTCGACTCGATCAACTGCCTGCGGCCCCGCGGGCGGCATCTGCAGGTGGGACTAATGCCGCCGGCGCAGGGCCTGCCACGGCTCCCGATGGACCGGGTCATCGGCCGCGAGCTCGACGTGCTCGGCAGCCATGGCATGGCGGCCCACAACTACCCGGAGCTCGTCGCGCTGGTGGTCGCCGGCCGGCTCGACCCGGTGGCGCTGGTGACCCGCGAGTTGAGTTTGGACGAGGCCGGTGACGCCTTGGCCGCCATCGGCACACAGCCGGGCATGGCCGTCATTACAACCTTCTGAGTGCCGCTGCGGTGACGGGGAATTGCTCAGGGCTCGGCGACCGGCTGCGGGCTCCGCCCGGAAGTGGCGAGCACGGACCCGGCCAGGACGAGGGCGAAGCCGGCCGCCGTGGCCACGGAGAACCGCTCTCCGAGCACCAGGACCCCGAGCAGCACCGCGACCGCGGGGTTGACGTAGGTGATGACAACGGACCGGGCGGCACCCACCTCGGCGATCAGCGCGAAGAACAGCAGGAAGGCGACAGCGGTGCAGACCACGGCGAGCACCGCCACCGCTGCCACGGCACCGGCCGACGGCCAGTGGTGGGGCGCCTCCGCCAGGCCGGCCGGCAGATAGAGGACGGCAGCCAGGCCCAGCGAGACGGCCACCACACCCATCGCCGGCTGATCGGACAGGCTCCGGGCCAGGATCATCGGTCCCACGGCGTATCCGATCGCCACCACCGCCACCGCCGCGATGGCCCCCGCGTCGCCCCCACCGACTTCGAAGCCGACCAGGGCCCCGACGCCGGCCAGGCCGATCAGCAGGCCCACCAGCCGGCGGGCACCCAGTGGCTCCTGCGCCGCCCCGAAGCGCCCGAGCACCGCACCGACCAGCGGCACCGAGGCGACCAGCAGCCCGGTCAGCGAGCTGGACAGGTGCTGCTCGACGACGCCCAGCAGCAGCCACGGGACGCAGATCTCGACGACGGTGTAGACGGCCAGCGGCCGCCACAACGCCAGCAGCGGGCGTACGTAGCCGCGGGCGAAGGCGACCGGCAGCAGCAGGATCGCCGCCAGGCCGGTGCGCGCCAGCACCAGCGTTGCCGGCGCCAGCTCGTCGACGGCCACCTTGATCAGCAGGTACGGAATGCCCCAGATGACGCACATCGCGGCGAAGAGCACCCACCCGCGCCTGCTCACTGCGTACTCCTTCCTCGCCGGCCGCCGAGCTGACCTGCGGTGCCGGGGGGCGTAGCGTCGGCGCTCGACCGAGCCACCTGCTTGACGGGAGTGCCGTGATGCGCGAGCAGGACGTCTTCATTCTCGCCGATACCACTTTGCAGAAGGTGGTCGACCAGATCAGCGACGAGCAGTGGGCGATGGTGATGCCATCGACCTTTGCCATGCAGCACCGCGATCACGACGTCACCTTGCGGGAAATCATCAATTACCACGCGTACGACGACGCCTGGGTGCCCGACATGCTGGCCGGGCGGACGATGGACGAGGCGGGCAAGGACAACTTCCAGGGCGACCTGCTCGGCGACGACCCCAAAGCGAGCTTCGGCGCAATTGTCGACAAAGCTTGTGCGTCGGCCCGGGAGCTCGACCCCGAGCGCATGGTGCACTGCTCGTTCGGCGACTTCCCGGCCCGTGAGTATTTCTGGCAGATCAACGGCTTCCGCGGCCTGCGCGCCCACGACATCGCACAGGTGATCGGAGTCGACACCACTCTGCCGAGCGATCTGGTGGAAGCCTTGTGGGCGGAGATCGAGCCCCACGCCGAGGAATGGCGAGCCATCGGGGTGTTCAGGGCAAAGGTCGACGTGCCCGCCGGCGCGTCGCTGCAGGACCGGTTGCTCGGTCTGACCGGCCGCCAGCCGGATTCGGCTGCATAGATTCGATTCCGGCCACGGCTGGGGGACTCGGCCATCATGTCTCCATGGCCGACTATGAGAAGTCCGGCAGCGTCAACGCGCCGGCCCAGAAGCTGTTCGACTTCCTTGCCGAGGTCCGCAACCTCCCCCGCTACTTCGAGCACCTGACGAAGGCCGAGCCCGGTGACGGCGCGGAGGTGCACGTCGAGGCGGTGGTGCCCGGCGGCGGCCATCAGGAGGGCGAGGCGTGGTTCAAGGTCGACCACGACGCCCGCCACATCACGTGGGGCTCGGAGGGCGACAACGACTACACCGGCTGGCTGACGGTCACCGGCGATGACACGACGAGCAACGTGACGATCGGCCTGCACATGAACCGGACCAGCGACAACACCGATTCCGACCTCGACACCTCCATCGACAACATCCGCGAGCTGGTGGAAGCCGGCGACGCGCCCCAGTCGTAACACAGGCCCTGTTACGTCCCGTCCTGTCTCGAAGTCAGCGCAGCCAGGACAGTACGGTTCCGGGATGGCAACCATCGAGGATGCGGCCGGCATCGCGTCGGCGCTGCCCGAGGGGACCGAAGGCCAGCGCTATGGCAACCGCTCGTGGGCCGTCGTTGGCAAGGCGTTCGCGTGGGAACGGCCGTTCAGCAAGGCCGACGTCAAGCGGTTCGGCGACGCGATCCCGCCCGACGGTCCGATCCTTGCCGTCGCGGTAGACGACCTTGCTGAGAAGGAGGCTGTGCTCGCCTCACATCCCGAGGCGTTCTTTACCATCCCGCACTTCGACGGCTATTCGGCAGTCCTGATCCAGCTCGACAAGGTGTCTCTAGAGGAGCTTCGAGAGGCGATCGTCGACGGGTGGCTGGCCTGCGCACCGGCTCGCCTCGCCGGCGCCCTGCCCCGACAACAGGCCGGACCATAGGCCCAGCAGCCGATCTCGCGATGCGCTACTTGACCTTCAGGCCCCGGGCGTAATCGACTCCATGGCTCACCCAGCGCCGGAGGTCGGAGTCGCTGGCGAGCAGCTCCGCATCGACGCGGAGCCAGCCGTCCATCTCCCGACCGCGCATCTCGAAGCGCCCCACGTGCGGACCGTGCACCAACCTCTCGGCGTCGGCCGGATCGATGCGGAGCAACAGGCCGCCCCTGCTGCTGGCACTCACCGCCATCTTGCGGTCGATCAGGAAGGCGAGGCCGCCGAACATAGCCTTTTCCGTCAAGCCGCTTTCACCTTCGACGACTTCGCGAACCCGGTCGGCGAGCTCGCGGTCGTAGGCCATGTCAGGCAGCCGTTCAGGAGCCGTCGTCGTAGGGCTTGACCTGGACCGAGCAGTATGTCCGGTCGCCGAACATGTTGGGCGCGCACTGCGGCAACTGTTCGAACTGCGCCGCCTGGCCGTAGTCGTGGCGTGTGCCGGGATAGTCGACGCCGTAGGTGAACGCCGGGCCGTTGTCGGCGAACCATGGATAGATGCACCACTTGCCGCCGTAGACGGGGCAGTTGGCCGGGGCAGACACCTCGTTGGCGCCGCCGTAGTCGCTGACCACCGACCAGGACCGGGGATGGGTGCCGTTGCCGAAGACCACGCTGCTGATCTTGAGCGGGGTGAAGCCGGCCCAGTGGGCGGCGTCGTAGGAGGCGCATTGCGACTGGCCGGGCAGGCAGAACTTGCCGGGATGGTCGACGTAGTTGCCGTGGTGGCCGATCTCCCAGACGAATGACATCGGCGTGTCGTGGACGATGCCCCAGTCCAGGGAGTTGCCGGTGACCTGCCGGTCGAACTGCGGGGTGAGCGGGCCGTCGGTGGGGCTGATCAGCCAGTAGCCCCCGGAATGGCCGGTGGTCAGGTCGGCGACCTCCACGCGATAGGGCTTGCTCATGCTGGTCGCGAAGATGTGGATCCGCAGCTCGTCAAGCGCGCGCATGACCAAGGGCCGCGCGGAATTGCCGTCCCGCAGCATCGTATTGAACGCCGCCGGCTCGGTGATCCTGCTTCCGGACTTCTCCAGCTTCCACACCGGCGAGCAGGCGGTGAAGGCGTCCTTGACATAGCTGACCCGGTAGCCGCCGTTGGCGCCGCACCGCTGCACCCGGCTGTCCGGATAAAACTGCAGCTCCAGGAAAGCCTGCTTTCCATAGCCCTTAGGGTCGTGCACCGTGCCCCCGAACCAGAACGTCGGCCCCACGCTGTCCACCGTGGTCGTGCCGTCCTTGGGCAGCGTCACGTGCCAGGTGATGTCGCGGGCGGAGCCGGCCGTGGCCGACACCGGGTCCAGCTCCGGCTCGTCATGACCGGAGCAGCCGGCGGTGTAGACCGCGGACCCCAACGAGTAGGTCGGGCGGTGCGCGAAGCAGCCCGTGAAAGACGTGGAAGCCGAGGCGGCGGCGGGCGTGGCCGCCGCGCTCACCGAGGTAGGACTCGCCAGGCCGGCCAAGGCCGTGGCCGACGCGGCGGTGAAGGCCAGCGCAATGGGCAACGAAAAGCGCATGTCGACCCTTTCGGAAGTGGTGGCTGACCCTAGCCTCCCGTGGCCAGCGGCGCCGGCGCGGGCTGTGTCCGGCGCTAGGGTCCCGATCATGACTTTCTCCATCGTGGCTCGCAGTGCCGACGGCCGGTCGTACGGCGTCGCCGTGGCCAGCAAGTTCCTCGCCGTCGGAGCGGCGGTGCCGGCGGCCCAGGCCGGCGTCGGCGCCCTCGCCACCCAGTCGTATGCCAATCTCGCCTACCGCCCGCAGGGCCTGGCGCTGCTCCGCCACGGCGCCACGGCCGATCTCACCGTCGCCGGGCTGACCGCCGCCGATCCCGGCCGGGAAACCAGGCAGCTGGGAGTCGTCGGTCCGGACGGCGACGGGGCGAGCTTCACCGGTGCCGAGTGCAACGCCTGGGCCGGGGGTCGCACCGGGGCCGGTTACGCCTGCCAGGGCAACATCCTGATCGGGCCTGACGTGGTGGCCGAGATGGAGCGGGCCTGGCTGGCGAGCGACCGCAGCGCACCGCTCGCGGACCGGCTGCTGACCGCGCTGGCGGCGGGCGACGACGCGGGCGGTGACAGCCGCGGCCGGCAGAGCGCCGCCGTCTATGTTGTATCGCCTGGCGGGGGTTACGGCGGCGGGAGCGACGTGGCCGTGGACCTGCGCGTCGACGACCATCCTGCCCCGCTGCCCGAGCTGAGGCGCTTGCTGGTATTGCACGACTTGCATTTCGGGCGACCAGACCCGTCGCAGGCGTTGGAGCTGCGCGGTCCGCTGGGCGACGAGGTGCGTCGGCACCTGGCCTCCCTCGCCCAGCCCGATCTCGCCACCTGGCTGGGCGTCGAGAACTACGAGGAGCGCGACGTGCCCGGCGCCATCGACCCGCTGGTGCTGGCAAAACTTCGCGAGGCGGCCGCCGCCGAGGCCGCACCGTCGTGACAGTGCTGACCATCGACGCCGGCACCACCGGCGTGACGGCGCTGACCGTCGCCGTCGACGGCACGGTGGCCGCCCGGGGCTACGAGGAGTTCCCCCAGCACTTCCCCGCGCCTGGGTGGGTCGAGCACGAGCCGGAGGCCATCTGGCAGGCGGTCCGGTCGGCCGCCCGGCAGGCACTGGATCGAACCGCTGAGCGACCGACCTGCGTCGGGGTGACCAACCAGCGGGAGACAGCCGTGCTGTGGGACCGGGAGTCCCTCGCCGCGCCGCGGCGGGCGATCGTCTGGCAGGACCGGCGCACCGCTGCGCTCTGCGCCCGATTGCGGGCCGACGGCGTCGAGCCGGCGGTGTCGGAGGTCACCGGCCTGCGCCTGGACCCGTACTTCACCGCGACGAAGCTGGCCTGGCTGGCCGAGCACGACGCCGCCGCCTGGTCCGGAGTGACCGCCGGCACCACTGCCGTGGGCACCGTCGACTCCTACCTCGTCGCCCGCCTCACCGCCGGCGCCTGCCACGTCACCGACCCGTCCAACGCCAGCCGCACTCTGCTGTACGACATCGAGGCCGGGCGCTGGTCGGAGCAGATGTGCGAGCTGTTCGGCGTACCGTCCGCGGCGCTGCCGCAGGTGGTGCCCAGCAGCGGCGTCGTCGGGCGTACCGACCCGGCCGCGTTCCTGGGACTGGACCTGCCGGTGGCGGGGCTGGCCGGCGATCAGCAGGCCGCGCTGTTCGGCCAGAACTGCTTTGCCGACGGCGACGCCAAGTGCACGTACGGCACCGGCTCCTTCGTCCTGGTCAACACCGGCGAGGTCCCGGTGCGCTCGGCGCACGGTCTGCTGACCACGGTGGCCTGGGACCTGGGGGCTGGGCCGACCTTCGCGCTGGAGGGCTCGATCTTCGTCACCGGGGCCGCGGTGCAGTGGCTGCGGGACGGCCTCGGCATCATCGACCGCGCGCCGGAGGTCGAGGCGCTGGCCGGCACCGTCGCCGACTGCGGCGGGGTGGTGTTCGTGCCGGCGCTGACCGGGCTGGGCGCGCCGGACTGGGACCCGCAGGCCCGCGGCACGATCGTCGGCATCACCCGGGGCACCACGCGGGCGCACCTCGCCCGGGCGACGCTCGAGGCGATCGCCTTCGAGGTGCGCGACGTGGTCGACGTGATGACCGGCGACGCCGGCCTGGCCCTGGCCGAGCTGGCGGTTGATGGCGGTGCGAGTACGAACGACCTGCTGTGCCAGCTGCAGTCCGACCAGCTCGGCGTGCCCGTACGCCGGCCGGCGGTGACCGAGACGACGGCGCTCGGGGCGGCATTCCTCGCCGGGCTGGCCAGCGGGGTATGGGAATCCCCCGCAGAGCTCGCTGCTTTGGCCACTCCCGACCGGCGCTTCACCCCCGCGCCCGAGGCCCGCGACGACGGCCGGCACGCGCGCTGGCGGATGGCAGTCGACCGGTCTCGGAGCTGGGCCGCGGACTGAGACCGACAGCGCTGTCCGCTGCGGGTAGCAGGCGGAGCAGGATGAGAGTTGACCGCCGACGGGAAGAAGCCTCATGACCGAGTCGCGCCCTGCGCCCGCCGAGGTCCTCGCCGCCGTCCCGAGGCGGCCAGGCCACATCTGGAGGCTGCGGCATCCTTGCCGTAGGCAATCGTGCCACCGGCCTGCTGGAGACCCTGATACCGGCGGTCCGGGCGGTCAGGCGGCGTCCCGCCTCGGGGCCGGTAGCCCGGGGCCGCTGCTGACGCCGGGTGCCTTGGCGGTCTTATCGGCGTTGCTTTTCGTCGCAGTGGCCGCCTTGACCTTGGTGGCATAGAGGTCGACGTACTGCTGGCCGGACAGCTTCATCAGCTCATACATCACCTCGTCGGTCATGGACCGCTCGATGAACCGGTCGCCGGCCATCCCCTCGTAGCGGGCGAAGTCCAGGGGACGGCCGATCCGGATCGTGGGACGCACCAGGTGCGGCAGGGTGCGCCCGATCGGCTGGATGCGGTCCGTGCCCACCATGGCGCACGGGATGACCGGGACCCCGGCCTCCAGGGCCATCCGCGCCACCCCGGTCTTGCCGCGGTAGAGGCGGCCGTCCGGCGACCGCGTGCCCTCGGGATAGATGCCGAGCAGCTGACCGTCGGCCAGGACCCGCTTTCCGGTGTCGAGAGCGGCGCGGGCGGCCGATGAGTCCGTGCGGTCGATCGGCAGCTGCCCGATCCCGGACAGGAACCACCGGGTCAGGGTGCCTTTGACGCCGCGGCCGGTGAAGTATTCGGCCTTGGCCAGAAAGGAGACATGCCGCGGCGCGATCAGGTGCAGGAAGACGGAGTCGCAGAACGAGAGGTGATTGCTGGCCAGGATCGCGCCACCGTGTTCGGGAATGTTGGCGAGCCCCTCGACCCGGGGACGGAAGGCAATCCGCAGGAACGGCCCCAAGGTCACGTGCTTGACAATCCAGTAGAACACCCGCCGGTCCCCCTCTCGGTAATCCCGCCAGCCTACGGACCGGCCGCATCTCGTACAACGCCGGTGGACGTGCCACCATGACGCCACGTCGTCGCGCCGGGAGGCCGCCCATGCAGCTCATGCCCGGTGGGGAGCCGTTTGCCTTCGCCGGCGACCCGGGCGGGCCGCGGATCGGCGTCGTGTTATGCCACGGCTTCACGGGCACCCCGTCGAGCCTGCGGCCGTGGGGCGAGCACCTGGCGGCGGCCGGGATGGCCGTCGACTGCCCGCGGCTGCCGGGCCACGGCACGACCTGGCAGGACCTCAACACGACCGGCTGGCCGGACTGGTACGCCGAGCTGGAGCGGGCCTTCGACCGGCTGCTCGCCGACGTGCCGACCGTCTTCGCCATGGGCCTATCCATGGGCGGCACGCTGTGCCTGCGGCTGGCGCAACAGCGTGGCGCCGATGTTGCCGGGCTGGTGCTGGTCAACCCGTCCCTGGCCACCGAGCGCAGGGACGCCAAGATCCTGCCGCTGCTGCGCCATGTGCTCCCCTCGATCGCGGCCATCGGCAGTGACATTCAGAAACCGGGCGTACGCGAGGTGGCCTACGGCCGTACACCCCTGCGCGCGGCGTACTCGCTGTCGCAGCTGTGGACGCTGACCCGGGCCGACCTGGCCAAGCTCAGCGCACCGATCCTGCTCTACCGCAGCCGCGTCGACCATGTCGTCGAGGCGGGGTCGGCGCGCCTGCTTCAGGCCGGGGCGGCGGCGGCCGACGTAGCCGAAGTGGTGCTCGACAACAGCTATCACGTCGCGACGCTGGACAACGACGCGCCGCTCATCTTCAGTGGCAGTGTGGATTTCGTGCGGTCACACGCGCCGGTCGGGCGACCCGATGCCGGCTGATTCCGGCTCGCGTGGGCGTCGCGACAATGGCCTGACGGCGCGGGCATTCCTCTCCGTCGGCGACGTCGACCCGCGGGTCGGTGAGCACCTGCTCGACGTGCTCTACCTCAACGGCATCGCCGCCTACCTCCAGCCCAGCGTGGACTACGACGCGGTGACCCGCGCCGCTTCGCTGCCGCGGCAGCCGACGGACCGGCTCTGGGCCGACCGCCGCCGGGCCGACGACGCCCGCGCCTTGGTCGCGGCCGAGGCGGCGTCAGCGGGCCGGCCCCCGGCAGCCGGCTCGTCCGGCGCATCCCCTGCCACCTCTCACCCGGCCGGCTCGCCGCCACCGGCCACACCGCCAGGGCCACCGTGGAACGGGGCCGCCGACGCACTCGACGAGGGGGCGGCCTGGGCCGAGATCGTGGCCTTCTTCCACCAAGACTCCACCGCCGCCGTCCCGCCCTGGCCGGTCAGCGAGGACGCCGACGAGCCCCGGATCTCCCGGCGGGCCCGGCGGCACGACGACGGTGCGCCGACGGTGACGCCGGCGCAGGAGTGGCTCACCGGAGGCCCGGAGCCCGAGCCGACCGGGATCGACCCGGAGCCGGCCGAGGAGGAGGGATACGTCCCGCCCCCGCCGCCCCCGGTTCCGCGGATCTCCAAGCACACTTTCGGCGCCCTGCTGGCTGTCGCGTTCGGCGTGTTCGTGCTGGCCCTCGGGCCTCGCCTGCTGGGCCTGGACCCCGACGCCTCGCTCAAGGTCGGGATCCTGGCCGTCATCGCCGGCATCGCCTACCTGATCTGGCGCATGCGCGACGGGCCCTCCGCGGACGAGCGGCCCGACGACGGTGCCGTCGTCTGACCATTACCCTTCGGTCATGCCGTCAGCGCCGTTTGCGTACACCGAGATCGTCGAGGTCCGCGGTCACCTGATGGACTCCGGCGTGCTGGCCCGGATCATCGACGACGTGCTGGAGTACGGCGGGGACTACCGCGTCGACCGCCTCGATCTGGGGCCGCAGCACGAGGACGAGTCCTACGCCCGGATGGTGATCGGCGCCCCCGACGACGACCTGCTGCAGCGGCTGCTGATGCGGGTGCAGACGCACGGGGTCAACCAGGTCGACCCCGGCGAGGCGATGACCCGCGAGGCCCCTCGCGACGGCGTCTTCCCCGACGACTTCTATTCCACCACCAACCTGGAGACCTCGGTCCGGCTCGGCGGGGCTTGGGTGGTCGTCGCGCACCCGGAGATGGACTGCGGCCTGCGGGTCCGCGACGGCCGGGTGGACACCGTGCCGGTCTCCGACGTGACGGCCGGCGATGCCATCGTCTGCGGCGCGTCCGGGGTCAAGGTCGCGCTGCCGGCGCCGCCCGCGGTCGCCGACGGGACGTTCGGCTTCATGTCCTCGCAGGTGTCGAGTGAGAAGCCGCAGGCGCTGCTGGTCCGTCAGATCGCCCAGCAGATGCGTGAGGTCAAGGAGTCCGGCCTGAAACTGCTGTGGGTCGGCGGGCCGGCGGTCGTCCACACCGGCGCGGCACCGGCCATGGTCGCCTTGGTCGAGGCCGGCTTCGTCGACGTCCTCTTCGCCGGCAACGCGCTCGCTACCCACGACATCGAATCGGCGTTGTTCGGCACCTCTTTGGGCGTCGACCTGAAGAAGGGCTCCGGCGTCCCCCACGGCCACGAGCACCACATCCGGGCGATCAACACGATCCGGACCTGCGGCTCCATCGCGGCGGCGGTCGAGGCCGGGGTGCTGACCGGCGGCGTCATGCACGCCATGGTGCGGGCGGGCAAGCCCTTCGTCCTGGTCGGATCGGTCCGCGACGACGGGCCATTGCCCGACGTCTACACCGACGTCATCGACGGCCAGCGGGCGATGCGGGCGCAGCTGCCCGGGACCGGTTTCGCGATGATGGTGGCGACGATGCTGCACTCCATCGCCACTGGCAACATCCTGCCCGCTTCCGTGCCGCTGGTCTGCGTCGACATCAACCCGGCGACGGTCACCAAGCTGGCCGACCGCGGGTCGGCGCAGGCCGTCGGGATCGTGACCGACATCGGCCTGTTCCTCGAGCAGTTGGCACTCGAGCTGGTGCCCGGATTCGGCGGATCCGGCCGCTAGCCTGCCTACGGGCTCGGGTCAGTGGTCGATGCGCCAGCGGCACCACAGCGGGTCGAGGTCGACCGGAGACACGCGCTGGGCGGCCGCGACGAACCGCTCGGTGGTCGAGACGCCGTACCGGTGGGTCACGGCGTAGTCGTGCATCAGCCGCTTCATCCGGGATGTCCCGATCGTGCGCTGCAGGTCTTTCAACGCGCACAAGCCGTTGCCATAGATGGTGAAACCATAGCCGGGGTGGTGGTCGAAATAGTCCATCGAGCTGGTGACCCGGGCGTCGGGTGCCGGCCAGAATGTCGGGTCGCAGAAGCTGGCCGGATCGCGCATGAATTCGTACGAGGCGTATTGGGCGAAGGACTCGTCGAGCCAGGGGGCGGCGTACTCGTCGTCGCCGACCAGGCCGTACCACCACTGGTGGGCCAGCTCGTGCTCGACCGGGCCGACGCCCTGGCGGTCGAGACTGACCAGGGTGAGGGTCGGGTATTCCATGCCGCTGAAGGTGCCACCGCGATAGCGGCTCAGCACGATGTCCAGCTGCGGGTAGGGATAGCGTCCAAATCGCTTGTCGTAGAAGGCCATCACCGCCCCCGCCTTGCGAAGCACATCGCGTGCCTCGGCACTCGACACCTCGCTGGGGCGCCAGGCCCGGATGACGACACCGGTCGGGGCGGTCGTACGGCTGACCGCGTAGGGGCCCGCCGCGAAAGCCACGTCGCGCACCCGGCGGGCGACCACGGTGGTCGCCACCAGTCCGCCGGCCAGCCGGCGGCTGGTCGAGGACCCGGTGACCGGCACCGTGACCGCCGAGGAGTGGACCAGGCGCAGCCGCCAGTCCGCGGCCAGGGAGTAGAAGCTCTCGCCGGTCGCGGAGTACGGGTCGAGGCGCCAGCCGCCGGCGTCGCGTACGGCCAGGATCGGCAGCGCGTTGCCCAACGTGGCGTAAGCCCCGGTCCGGCCGAATCGGTCGTCTCGGCGGGGCACGTCGATAGCCAGATCGATGCTGACGGTGCCGCGCTCCCCGGGGCGCAGGGTGCGGGTCAGCGTCACCGGCAGCGCGGTGCAGCCCACGGCCAGCCCGCCGGCTCCACCGCCGCGGACGCCGGACACCCGGACAGCCAGTGGCGCGATGCAGCCCGACAAGCCGTTGCCCCACAGCCGCAGCCAGATCCGGTGGAGCGGGATGGCACCGGTGTTGGTGAAGGTGACCGACTCCGTGCCGCGCCAGCGCGCTCCGGCGCCGGTGCGCAGCGAGATGTCGTAGGAAACGGCGCCTGGCCCACGGGCGGTCGTGGTGCCGGTGGGTGCGGCGGCAGCAGTCGTTGCCTGGAGACAGACGAGGACCAAGGCGAGGGCGGCGCAGGTGAAACGGACCCGGCAGCGAGTGGACATGCCGACACCGTAGAGCCGCTCAGGCACGGTCCAGCCGGGCCGCGCCGATCCTGGCGTCGGCCATGCCGTAGAAGACGAACGAGCCGGCGTCGGTGGTCTCGATCGCCGTCGGGAAACACGACATTGGGTACGACGCCGGCCTTCTCCTCCGACGTCTGCGGGGACAGCAGCAGCTCGGCCGTACGAGCGAGCACCTGGCTCACGTCGGTCGCATCGAGGATCATGGCGCCCGCGGAGTAGTGGACGTCGACCTGCAGCCCCCAACCCGGTGAGATCTCGCCGCTGACGCCGTGGTGCAGCAGCAGCCAGCCCTCCGGGACCCGCACCGGCGGAGGCCCCGCTCCGATCTTCAAGTGTTCCCAGTCGTGCTCGGGCAGCGCCACCTGCCGGGCGGCGCCCATGCGCGCCCGCCGTCAGGTCAGGCCCGGCAGATCAGCTCGCCGTGCAGGACGGACAGCCAGCCGTCGGGCGCAGCGGCCCAGTGGAGCGAGCCGGCAGAGATCCGCTGCAGGTCCTCCGACGTCGCCGCGCCGGAAGCCAGCACCTGACCGGCCAGGTCCCAACGCAGGATCCGATCAGCCCACATGCCGCCCCACCACGCCCGCTCCCCCGGCGTAGCGAAGCACCAGGTGCTCGACGTCGCCGTCAGGTCGGTGCAGCCCGCATGCTGAGCCCAGGACAGCAACCGGCGCCCGGCATCAGGCTCCCCGCCGTTGGCCCGGGCCGCCAGCTGGTACAGCGCCAGCCATTCGTCGAGCTCGCCCAGCTTGGGGAACCAGGTGAACGCGGCGTAGTCGCTGTCGCGGACAGCCACCAGGCCGCCGGGCTTGGCGACCCGCAGCATCTCGCGCAGTGCCCCGACCGGGTCGCCGACATGTTGGAGCACCTGGTGGGCGTGCACGATGTCGAAGCTGCCGGCCGGGAAGTCCAGCCCCGCGACGTCGCCGACGGCGAAGGCGATGTTGCCCTCCCCCCGCCCAGCCGCCTCGGCCCGGGCCAGGTCCAGGGCCGTTTCGGTCACCTCCACGGCGGTCACCTGACCCGGCGCGACCCGGCGCGCCAGATCGACGGTGAGGGTGCCGGGGCCGCAGCCGACATCGAGCAGGCTGAGCCCCGGCGACAGGTGCGGGAGCAGGTAGCCGGCCGAATTCTCCGCGGTCCGCCACCGGTGCGACCGCAGCACCGACTCGTCGTGGCCGTGGGTGTAGACGGCGCGATCGCGACCCTGCATCAAGGCAGCTCCAGTTCGGCCAGGACCGGGCGGTGGTCGCTGGCGACTCGTACGTCGGGCGAGTCCAGCACGGTTGCCGACCCGACCCGCACGGCCGGGCCGGCGAAGATGCCGTCGATGCGGCGCTGGGGGCCGGCGGCCGGATACGTGCCTCCCGCAGCTCGGCACTCCGGCAGACGGGCGGCCAGCGCGGCCCAGGCCGGCGACCCGGGCGGCTCGTTGACGTCGGCGCCGAGGATGACCGGCCCGTCGCCGTCGCCGATCAGCGCGCCGATCTCCTCGGCATGTCGGGAGCGTTCAGCGGCATCCAGGCCGAGATGGGTGCCGGCGAGGCGGAAGGTCGAGCCGCCTACCGTGCACACCGCCGTCGCCACCCCCCGCTGGTGCCGACCGAAGTGCCGGCTGAGCAGCACATCGCGGGTCGCGGAGACCTCGACCGAGATGGTCGACAGCAGCAGGTTGTGGCCGGCCGACAGGCCACCGGTCACCACCAGGAGGTCGCACTCCCTGGCCAGGGCGGCGCACCGGCTGCGCCACCGCCACCACTTCGGCGCCTCCTGCAGGCACACCACGTCGGGGCTCGCCGCGGCGATCACCCGCACGACCGCGCCCGGGTCATCGCGCAGCGACCGTACGTTGTAGGAGAGCACCCGCAACGTCGTCATCCCGGCAGCACCGCCGTGCCGCCGTGGCCGAAGACCGCGTCGCCGGCCTCGGCCAGTGCGCCGATGACCGCGCGACCGCCCCCCGAGGCGACGAAGTCGCAGCAGGCCTCCACCTTGGGCCCCATCGACCCCTCGGGGAACTCGCCGGCGGCCAGCATCGCCCGGGCCTCGCTCACCGTCACCGAGGACAGCTCGCGGGCGTCCGGCCGGCCGTAGCCCACCTGGACGCGCGGCACCTCGGTGAGGATGAGCAGCAGGTCCGCGCCGACCAGCCGGGCCAGCAGCCCGGCGGTGCGGTCCTTGTCCACGACGGCCTCGACCCCGCGGATCGTCCCGCCGGCCTCGACGACGGGTACGCCCCCTCCGCCGGCGGCGATGAGCACATGCCCCGATTCCACCAGCAGGGGGAGGACGGGCGCCTCCACGAGTCCGGTCGGGCGCGGCGAGGCGACCACCCGGCGCCAGCGGCCCTCCCCCATCGGCATGAAGACGTGTCCCGATTCGGCGGCGATGCGGTGGGCGGTCGGCTCGTCGTACTGTGGGCCGACCGGCTTGGTGGGTCGGCGGAAGGCCGGATCTCGGCCGTCGACCACCACCTGGGTGACCAGGCACAGCGCCCGCTGAGTCATCCCCCGCGACCGCAGCTCGGCGTCGAGCGCCTGCGCCATCAGGTAGCCGAGCTGGCCCTGGCTCTCTGCGCCGCAGACGTCCATCGGCATCGGCGGCACCTCGGGTGCGGCTGCCTCCTGCTGGAGCAGGATGCGGCCGACCTGCGGGCCGTTGCCATGGGTCAGCACCAGCGACACCCCCCGCGCAACCAGCTCGGCGAGCACCGCGCAGGTCGGCCCCAATGCGGCGCGGATCTCCTCGGCGGAGCCGGTGCCGCCCGGCGGGCTCAGGGCGTTGCCGCCCAGCGCGGCCACCACCCGCATCAGGCGGACCTGGCCAGATCCGCGGCGCCGATCAGCCCGGCGGCGTTGCCCAGCTCGGCGAGATGCACGCTCGGCATCGGGCGGAACCCGCGGCCCGGCAGGGTGGCCTCGAACGCGCGGCGGGTGGGGTCCAGCAGCAGCGACCCCGCGTCGGCGACGCCGCCGCCGATGACGAAGCAGCTGGGATCCAGCGCGGAGGCCAGCGCCGACATGCCGGTGCCGAGCCAGCGGCCCACCTCGTCGAAGCACTCGCGGGCGGCGACGTCCCCGGCGACAGCCGCCGCGGTGACCGCCGGCCCGTCGATCCCGCCGATCTGCCCGCCGGCCGCGGCCAGCAGGCCGGCCGCCGACAGCGGCGCCCCGCTGGCGATGTCGCGGGCCTCGCGGACCAGCGCCTTGCCGCTGGCGTACTGCTCCCAGCAGCCGCGGTTGCCGCAGCCGCACCGCCGCCCGCCCGCCACCACGCACATGTGCCCGAATTCCGGCGCGATCCCGTTGGCCCCGCGGTAGACCGCGCCGGCCACCACCAGCCCGCTGCCGATGCCGGTGCCCAGGGTGATCATGGCGACGACCGACTGGCCGCGGGCCGCACCGAATCGGTGCTCGGCCCAGGCTGCGGCGTTCGCGTCGTTCTCCACCACCACCGGCAGGCCGACCAGCTGTTCGAGGCGGTCCTTCAACGGCTCGTCGCGCCAGGCCAGGTTGGGAGCGAAGAGCACGGTGGACCGGGCGGAGTCGATCCACCCGGCTGCGCCGATGCCGATCGCGCTGACGTCGTACTGGCTGCGCAGTGCGGCGACGACGTCAGCAATCGCCGCCGCGGTGAGTGCCGGATCATGGCTGGGCGTCGGTCGCCGGGCCGAGGCCAGCACCCGGCCGTCCTCGGTCACCACCCCGCCGGCCACCTTGGTGCCGCCGATGTCGACCCCGATGGCAAGGGTCACCTCTCGACGCGTTTCTTGAGCTCCTTCAGCGCAATGTCCATGATCATCTTCTCCCCGCGGCGGCGCAGCAGTCCCAGCATCGGCACGCTCGTCTCCACGGCCAGCGTGTAGGTGACCTGCGTCATCCCATCCTGCTCGACCAGGTCGTAGCCGCCCTCCTGGCTCCGCATCACCTTGGATTCGAGCAGCGACCACGACACGCCCGAACCGTCCGGTGACCACTGATAGGCCAGCGTGTAGTCGTCCTTGACGATTCCCGCATCGATGCGGAAGCGGACCTGGCGGACGGTGCCGTCGGAGTAGGTCTCGACGACATCGGCCTGCTTCACCGACCCGGCCCACTGCGGGTACGACGGGAAGTCGGCGATCACCGCCATGATGTGGGCGGCGGAGGCGGCCATGGTGATCGATTGTCGGGCCGTCATGGCCGGATCGTAGTCGCGGGCCGCCCGTTCTAGAGCGCCGCCCGTTCTAGAGCAGCGTGCCGATCAGCAGGACCAAGCCGGTGAGCAGCAGGGCGACGACAAGGCCGAGGCCGACCGCCAGCACCAGCCGGGCGTTGCGGCTCAGGCGCCCTACGTCACCGACGACCGGCAAGGTCAGCGACGCGGAGTCAGCGGCGTGCAAGCCGGCCAGGAAGCCGGTGCCGCAGGTAGCGCAGGCGGTCGCGTCCAGCGCGTTGTCGGCGCCGCAACCGGTACAGGGCCACCTGGCCTCGGACTCGGGCCCGGGCTCGGCTGCGTGCCGGGCCTGGGTCGGCGGTGCGACGGCACCCGCCGAGCCGGCCACCAGCGCAGCGGTCAGCTGGTCGGACCCCCTGTCGACCGGCTTGTTGACCGGTCCGTCGATCGGCCCGTCGACCGGCTCGGGCTCGCACTCCGGCGGCGGTCGCAGGTCGGAATGGCACAGCAGGCACCAGGGCGCGCCGTCACGCACCGCCGCCCCGCACGCCAGGCACCGAGACCTGCTCATGTACTGAGGTGTCGGCAGGTCGGGCCAAAGCCTTGACGGCCGGGTAACGTGTCCGCACCCCGTCCGGAAGAGGCCCGCGTGCGCGAGTTCAGCGTCCCCGCCACCGCCTCGGTGGCCACGCCGGCCAATCTGAGCGACATCGTGTGGGAGCACGCCGACCAGTTCCCCGACCATGTGGCGTTCTGCCGACGCACCGGCGGCGCCTGGATCGACGTCACCGCCCGGGAGTTCCGCGACGAGGTGAGCGCGCTGGCCAAGGGGCTGATCGCCAGCGGCGTGGAGGCCGGGGACCGGGTCGGCTTGCTCAGCCGCACCCGCTACGAGTGGACGCTTCTCGACTACGCCGTCTGGGCCGCCGGCGCGGTCACGGTGCCGGTCTACGAGACGAGCAGCGCCGAGCAGGTGAGCTGGAATCTCGGTGACTCCGGCGCGGTCGCGGTCGTGGTCGAGGGCGCTGCGCATCAGGCCACGGTCGACTCCGTACGCCACGACCTGCCGGCACTCCGCGACGTCTGGCAGATCGACGCCGACGGCTCCGGCAGCCTCGTCGCCCTGGCCGCCCGGGGGACGGAGGTGGTCGACGACGTGCTCCGCGCCCGCCGCCACGCCGCCACGGCCGACAGCCTGGCCACGATCATCTACACCAGCGGGACCACCGGGCGGCCCAAGGGATGCGAGCTGACCCACCGCAACATCGCCTTCACCGTGCTCAACGCCAGCGGCGGGCTGGCCGGCCTGTTCAACCCGGAGGGCGCCACGCTGCTCTTCCTGCCGCTGGCGCACGTCTTCGCCCGGCTGATCCAGGCCGGCGCGGTGATCAACCGGACCCGACTCGGCCACACCGGCGACATCGCCCACCTGGTCGACGACCTGGCTGCCCTCCGGCCCACCTTCGTGCTGGCAGTCCCCCGGGTCTTCGAAAAGATCTACAACGTCGCCCGCCAGCGCGCCCACGCCGAGGGCAAGGGCGCCATCTTCGACCGGGCCGACCGGGTGGCGGTCGCCTACAGCCGGTCCGTCGACGCTGGGCGTGCCAGCCTGTGGCTACGGGCCCAGCACTCGGTGTTCGACCGGCTGGTGTACGCCAGGCTGCGGGCGGCCATGGGCGGGCGCTGCCGGTCGGCGATCTCCGGCGGCGCCCCGTTGGGGGAACGGCTCGGCCACTTCTACCGGGGCATCGGACTGACCGTCTACGAGGGATACGGGCTGACCGAGACCAGCGCCGGCAGCTGCCTGAACCTGGAGGGAGCGGTGAAGATCGGCACGGTCGGCCGTCCCGTGCCCGGCGTCTCGGTGCGGATCGACGACGACGGCGAGGTGCTGCTGCGCGGTGAGACGGTGTTCCGCGGCTACTGGCACGACGGCGCTGCCACCGCGGCGGCCTTCACCGCCGACGGCTGGTTCCGCACCGGGGATCTGGGCGAGCTCGACGACGACGGGTACCTGCACATCACCGGGCGCAAGAAGGAGCTCATCGTCACCGCCGGCGGCAAGAACGTCGCGCCGGCCGGCCTCGAGGACCGGCTGCGCGCCCATCCACTGGTCAGCCAGTGCATGGTGGTCGGCGACGCGCAACCCTTCATCGCCTGCCTGGTCACCATCGACGCCGATGCCTTCCCGGCGTGGAAGGAGCGGCACAGCAAGCCGGCCGGCGCATCGCCGGGCGACCTGAGCACCGATCCCGACCTACTGGCCGACATCCAGCAGGCGGTCGACGACGCGAACCGGGCCGTCTCCAGAGCCGAGGGGATCAAGAAGTTCCGCATCCTGGCGGAAGACTTCACCGAGGCCGGCGGGGAGATGACGCCCAGCCTCAAACTGAAGCGCAACGTAGTGCTGGCCCGCTACGCCGACGAGGTCGCGGCGATCTTCGCCTGATCGGCTGCTCCCCGCTGAGGAATTCAGCCCGTCAGGAATCCAGCGTGATGACGACGCCGAGGTCCCCGTAGGGAGCCTTCGGCTTGCCGATGTGACCGAGCCGGTTCATGAGGCGCGAGATCGGCACCATCACGCCGTACTTCGCCTTGATCTG
>JAABUL010004139.1_pt1 | contig 19962 bp, 3 predicted proteins | sample 5559151 | NCBI WGS metagenome assembly JAABUL01 (sample SAMN10711876, study PRJNA513368) | rock metagenome | isolation source: Antarctica rocks | place: Antarctica: Victoria Land, Pudding Butte sud | reverse complement strand
AAATTGTTTTTTCTTTAATTATTATTTTAAACAAAAACAAGAGAATTTTTCTTCAAATTATTAAAGATTTTACTATTTTTTGTATTAACAAATTTTTTTATTTTATTAACTAAATTTTTTTTCTTTGCAATAAAACTCTCTTTATTAAAACAAAAACTGAATTTTTTTTATATTAATAACAAGATAGAAGTTTATACCAATTAATAAAATACAAATATAGTTAAGTTAAATTAAACTTAAACTTACTCGAGTCAATTAAATATTTAAATATTTAAAATATTTAAAATTGTTTTATTTTTAATAATATAGTTGCTAATAATTATTATTAAAATAAATTATACAATTTAAATAGAATTTTTATTGTAAAAAGAGAATATAACAAATTCTTACTTTATTACAAAACAAACAACGCAAATTTCTTTTCTTAAATCTTAAATTCGCAAATAATATATTAACAATTTTAATTATATTTCGATAATTAAGACAAAAATCTAAAAAAATAAAATAAAGAAAAAGCAAGAGTATATTATAATTACGCATTAGCAAATATTAAGATATTGTATTCTTAATATTGTAAAACTAATTTTTGTAACAAATTTTTTAATAGAAAGAATAGATTGATTGCGTCGGATCGATTAATTAAGTTCGAGTCGATTAATCGAATTAAATCAAATCGAGTTAATTCTAAAAGTTGAAATTAAAAGATCAATTTAATTCCTAAAGTTAAAATCGAAACTCGAAGTCGATTCAAGTTAATTTCTAAAGTTAAAATCGGAATCCAATTCTATAATCGATTCAAATTATTATTTTTAGTAAATTTTATTATTTTTAGTAATAACTTAATAAAAATAGTTAATTAAATAAATTCAACTAATAAGTATATTAGAAATATCTATTTATTATTGTATTACTATAATATATTACTATAATACATTATCTATAAAATAAAAAAACTAATTTCCAAACCAATTTTAAACTATTTTTAGCATAATAACGTAATTTTCGATTTCTTAACAATTCAATTCAATTTCTAATATTGGAATCGAAAATTAACTCGAGTTAAATCGAGTTAATTTTAAATTAGTGCAAATCAAACTAAGTTTCGAGTTAATTTGTAGAGTTAAAATTATTGGATTAAGTTGATTCCAATAGTTGAAACCGAAACTTAATCTAACAATTAGTCTAAGAAAGAAAAATAGTAATAAGAAAAATAACAAAAATATAAGTAGTTTTTTTGTCAATATAATATATTATATCTTTTTACAAAAAAATATTATTAAAAAGCTAATTTATTAACAATATTAAAATATCTTTAATTTTAGAAACAAGCTTTATATTTATATACAATTGTGCAAAAAAAAAGAGAAAAAAAAGTGTTTAAAATTTATTTTTAAAGATTTTCGACAATATTGGTTTTTAAAACTCGCTTTTTCAAATATAACTACGCAAAAAATAATAGTTTTTTCGATAATATCTTTTAAAGAGAACAAAATAATATTTAGAATATAATATTATATTACAACAATAATTAAATATAGTATCAACAAATTATTAAATCTCTTTTGCGTAAATTTTAGTTATAATAAATTTATAATAAATTGCGCTTCTATTAAAGCAAAAATATTTAATATAAAGATTAAAAAAATATTTTTCAATTTTATTAAAAGATATCGACGTGACAAAATATATTTCGTACAAATAATTTTTTGTAAATATTTATTTAAAAAGCAAGAACAAAAATAATAACAAAATAAGTATTTATATTTGTTACAAAGTTTATTTAATAAATAATCTTAAAAAAAAATATAAATATAAATATTATAGAATGGAAACAAATAATTATAAATATATTAAATCGAAAATTAAAAATCGAATCTTATAAAGAAGTTGCAATATTTTACGAAATAAAAATTAAAAATAATATTTGAATTTGTTAAACAATTTGCATAACAAAGAAAAAATATATATTCGCAAAATTAATAACAAAAATTGCTATAATTTTATAAAAAAAAGTAAACTCTTTAAACGTAATTTTTTTTTCAAATTTATAATATTAAAAGTGTATATTTATTTTATACAAACTTTTAATTTATTAATTTTCGCAACAATAAAAAAAATTTGTTAAATTAAATAATTAATATTGTGTTAAATATATTATAAAATACATAAAGAAAAAGTATTATATTATAAAGAAAAAAAACTACTTTAATATTGTTTTAAATACTTTTTTTAAACTACTTAAAAAAAAACGAAAATAATTTTAAGAGCAAAGAAATTCTTGATAAAATTGTTGCTTATTATATAACTTTAATTAAAATAACTCCAATATTTAAGAAAAAATTTACAAAAATTTACAAAATTAATAAAAAATAATTAAAGATCTACAAAATACTTCTTAATTAACACAAAAAAAATTGTAATAGTTAATAAAAAAGTTAAAACTATTTAGTTAATTTAAAACAAATATTGAAAAAACAAAAATTTATTATTATTATTTTGACAAAAGTTTTAGTTTTAGTAAAAACTTAAATTATAATTTTGATATTTAATATAACAAATACAACAAAAAAATTAATAAAGTTAAAAATAGCAAAAAAAAAATCTACTATTATAACTTTAACAAATTTGACAACATCAAAGAATTCTAACAAGAAACAAAAATTTGCTATTATTATTTCAACAAATTTTTTAGTTTTAATAAAAACTTAAACTATAATTTTAATATTTAATACAATAGATATAACAAGAAATTTAACAAAATTGAAAATAATAAAACAAAAGTTTGCTATTATAATTTTAACAACTTTAATAATATTAAAGAATTTTAAGAAAATTGCTATTTCGAAAGAGCAAACAATATTAAAGAAATCAATTAAATTAAAAGAAACTAAAATAGAAGATATTTAATTTATATTTAAAAAAAACTTATTTACTTTTAAAATAAAAAGAACAAACAATTAAAACTATATATCTTTAAAACTATAAAAGCAAATTTTTTTAAGCTATTGTATAATACATAAATACACAAAGAATTCTTATATATTTATAATAGAATTATAGTTAATTATTATATAAGAAATTTGATTAAGCAATTGAAAAGATATCTAAAATATTGTTTATTATATTAGTTTAACAATACAATTAGATATTGCTTATACAAACAACTAAAGTCTATTATTATAAAGTTAAAAATAGTTTATACTATTATTATTAATTTTATTTTTGCCTTGTCGAAGTTCTTAAACAAGTACAATTCTTTAATATTAATAATAGACAAATTCTTCAAACAAATTACAACAATAATTAAGAAAACAATTTTTTTTGCAAAAAATTAAATTGTAAAGTTAATTAAAATACTAATTAATTAAAGTCTATTAATAAGTATTATTTTTGATAGAAACAATAAATTTTTGTCTAATTTATAAAAAGCGATATTTTATTTCTTAGAAATTAATTTACTTTATTCTATTGTCTATTATCTACAATTCGACAATTAATCGAAACAATTTAATTAAATTATAGAAATAACTTTACAATATTTTTTTATCTTAAATTCCAAAATAGATTAAAAGTTTTTCGCGATTAGACTTCGAAATATTTACAACAATTTTAAAAATATTTAACAAAAAAAATTTTAAACAAACTTATTTACAAAAAACTTCTTTGTAAAAAATTATTTATATTTAATTCTTATTAATAGAATACTAATTATATTATAAAGTAATAAAGAAATTAAAGCAAAATTGCAATATTAATAGCTTTTGCAAACGCGAAAATAAAGCTATATTATAATAGTTATTATTAACTATTTGTTTTAAAAAAAAGAAATTAAGTTTTTTTAAAATTATATTTAAAATTTAAAATTTAAAAATTTAAAAGCGAGATTGTTTAAAATTTCAAAAATATATAATTATTTTGCTTTTAAATTAAAGTTACTTTTAGACTAAGAAATATATTTAGTTGTTTTTATTGTTATATTAAAGCTTGTCTCGAAAAAAAGCAATTTATATATTAAAAAAATCGATACAAATATATCTTCAATAAATAAAGACAAAAATACAAATAACAACTATAAAATTTAACAATTATTAAATAGATATACTACGTTATAAGAACGCAATTCTTATAAAAAGAAAATAGTTTAGTATTTTGTTAAATAAAAAATTAAAAAATTTGCTTACAATATATAATACAATAGAATTAATTCAATCGAAGCACAAAATTTTATTAACAATTATCTTAATATTTATAAAGCAAAATTTGTCAAGAATTATTAAGTTAAAAGAATCTAAAGAGTTTATATTTAAATTAAAACAATAAATTAATTAAAATAAATATATATTGTTTGTTTATAAAACTAGTGTTAAATATATTTAATTTTTTTTTATTATATTTTATTTCTACTATAATATTTTTCTCGACAAAATTATTAAAAAATATCTTTCGCAATATTTGATATAGTATTATATTATCTTTTAAAAAAAAGAATACAAATTTAACAACTTACAAAGCAAATTACAACAATAGAAAAGAAGAAAAACACAAACAAATTTAAAGAATATCTTTATAAACTAATATAATATAACAAATATATTTAAATTTATATTAAGACAATCTATATAACAAAATTTCGAAATCGAACAACTTTAAATTTAGAGTCGAAAAATAAATTGCAAAATTTAAGAACTATTATAGTTGTTATATTTGCTATAAGACTAGAAATAGTATTAAAAGAATTCTAAAAATAAAATACTATATTAATAAAAGTTATAATAATATATTAGTTATCAAATTACAATTATTAATTACTAAGAGAAGAATTGCTATTAATAGCTTATAAGCAATTTAATAATATTAAAGAAGTCTTTGCTAATACTACAAAAGATTTTGTTTTAAAAGGATTTTTTTTACAAGATTTGTTAATTTATTTAAGAAAAAAATAATTTGTTCTATTGCTTTTTAATAAATACAATTAGAAGTTATTTGTTTTAATAAAAAGAAAATTTATTTGCAAATATTGATCAATTATTTAGAAATATTATTGCGCAACAATTTGCGAAAATCGAGAACAAATTTTCGATTTTATAAAAAAACGTTTTAAATTAATAAGAAAATTGTTTCAAAAATATAACAAAAATATTAAAAAGATAGTTTCTATATTGTTAATATTAGCAAAGTATAATATAATAACAATAATCGAAGTTTTGTTCTTAATAAGAAATTACTTCTAGATTAACTTTTTAGACTTGTCTACTATTAATTATTGCAACAAAATTGCAAATTTTATTGTTTATATATTAAAAGTTCTACAAAGGATAAAAAATTAACTAAATTTAAACTATAGATTGTTTTGCTCTTTGCAAAAAAAGTATAATTAAAATAATAATCTAGAAACTTTTACAAAATTGTTATATTAAATATATTAATTAGAAATAATAATAGAGTCTTTAATAATAATAATAATTACAATTTTTAAAGATTCTTCGATTGAAATGTTTTAGAAATACAAATCTAATTTAATTATTGTTATTAAACAAAAAATTAAGAATAAGCTTTTTAGATAACAAATTCTTTATTTTTATAATTTAAAATTAAAATTAAAAGATTGTGCAATCTTTAAAATAGATTGCGACTTTTATTTGCAAATTTGCAAAAAACTTGTTCAAAATTATATTAATTGTTAGATCGAATTTCGATTTCAACTATTAGAATCGATTCGATTCAACAATTTCAATATTAGAAATCGAATTGAAACTCGAGTTAATTTCTACTTTTTTAAAATCGATTCGATTTAACTTGAGTCGATTTTCGATTCCAATATTAGAAATCGAATCGAATTGTTAAGAACGTTAAAATTACTAAAAATAGTATAAATAAGTTTAAATTTAGATTTATTATTATTTTTTAGATAATATACAATAGTAATATATAATATAAAAACAATCTATTATATTTATTAATTAAGTTAAATAGATTAATTATTTCTATTAATTAATTATTACTAAAAATAAAATAAATTACTAAAAATAGTAATCTTAACAATTCTAATTAATTTTTCGAATTGATTTTCGATTTTAAGTTTGCAATTTGATTTAAATAGTTAGACTAATTGTGTCGAATTAAATTATCGAGTTCGAATCGAGTATTCGATCTAAATTGGATCGAATCGATTTCAAAAGTTAAAATCAAAAAATCGATTTAATTTCTAATATTGAAATCGACTATTCGAATTAAGTTGCAAACTTAGAATCGAAAATCGATTTAAAAAATCGATTCGAATTGTTAAGATTTAATATTAGTATAAAGAAATTCTAAAATAAATAGTAGAAAACTATATTCTACTCTATAATTTTTAAATAGTAAATTATTTAGTAATATATTAAGATAATATATTTAAGCTATTTAGAATTAAAATTTAAAAAGTTAATTTAATTGTATTTTAAGAGAGATTCAAACTCTTAACACAATACAAATATTAGATAGATTGATATTACTTATAGCTAGTTTAATATTAATATTACAATATATTTTTAAATTTGACAACAACTATTGACAATTATATTTGCTCTAATTATTAAACTATTATAACTTAGTTGCTATTTAAGTTTATTCTATCTATTTATATATAAAGAAATAATACTTAAACAATAATAAAATTATTAAAGTATCAAATATATACTCTTAATATATTATTAAGAATTAAAGTCTTTAAATTAAATAAAATTATATAAAATTATATATAAGTTGCAATTCTAATATTTATTTTAATTACAATTTTATAATACAAAAGAATAACAAGATAAAATATATAATATAGTAATATATTTAGACTAATCGCGTCGGATTGAATTATCGAGTTCGAATCAAATATCTGATTCGAATTGAATCGAATCGATTTCTAATATTAGAATCGAAAAGTCGATTTGATTTCTAGAGTCGAAATCGACAATTCGAATTGATTTCTAGAATTAAAATCAAAATTTAATTCGAAAAAATCGATTCGAATTGTCAAGACTATTTAAATAATTATATTATAATTATTAATAATTAATATATAGTCAATATATATTTTATAATATTTAATTATCTAAATTATAATAAGATAATATATTATAGTAATATATTACTAATTTTTTAAAAGAAAATAATTAAATTGCATCTATAGAATCTATAGAGTCTATAGATACAAATATTGCATTTTATTAATAAATTGCATCTATAAGATCTATAGAATTTATATATACAAATAATATATTTTATTAATAAATTGTATCTATAGAATCTATAGAATCTATAGATAAAAATAATGCATTTTATTAATAAATTATTTTTGTTCTAAAATTAGTAATTTTTGATATAATAATATTATATTTGATTTTTTGACAATTCGATTCGATTTTAAATATTGAAATCGAGAATTGAGTTGAATCGAGTTAATTCGATTTTAAAATAATAGAAATTGAATCGAATTTCGAGTCGATTTCTAGAATTGAAATCGACAAATTAAATCGATTCCAATATTTGGAATCGAAATCCGACCTAACAATTAGTCTAAATATATTAGAGTAATATATTATAATTAATCTTGTAATAATAGACTCTCTAGACTATATATATAAAGTTATTAGTTTAAAATCTTATTTTTTTAATTATTTTACTGTTATTTTAAATAGTTTAATTTAAGTATTTTTTTTTTGTTATTATTCTTGTTGTTGTTATTTTTATTAATTTTATTGCTATTGTTTTTATTGTTTTCGCTCTTATTATTTTTTTTGTTATTTTTATTATTTGTTACTAGATAGTAGTTATAATCTAGCTTTTTTATATTATTTTAAGTCTTGTATTAAGTCTTTTGTATATAATTTTTTTTTAATTATATTATTGAAATTCTCTATCTTAAAAATAATAAAATTTAAAATATCTCTCTTCTTTATATTGTTTAAGATTGCAAATTTTTTAACAAAAATATTAAACAATTCTATAAAATTGTTAGTATTAGTTTTTTTTAAGTTATTTAAGTTATTGTAATAAATAATTTGTTGTTAAATAATTTTTACAATCGATTTTATATAGATCGAAAAGTTCTTATTAATGTTAAGTTTATTGTTAATATTTAATTGTAATATTATTTAGCTTAAATATAGAGTACAAATAATATATTTAAATAATATATATCTTCTTAAAAGATAATTCTATTATTATATTTGTATTTTTAAGTAGTTTTTGTATCTTTTTAATAATCTTAAATTAATTTGTTTTCTCGATTGCAATTTTTTTTATCTAAATTTATTCTTAAAGTATTTTGTTATAAAGTTGTTAATATTGTATACTTTATTATATTATCTAGATATATTATTATAAAAATCTTAATTAATTCGATATTTGTTAATCTTATTTTTAATATTTTTTTTTATATATTTATAATTTAATACAAAAGTTTGCTCTTAAACAATTGTTTTACGCAATTTCTTAAATCGAATTAAAATAGTTTTGCAATTATTGTATTGTTTTCGATATAACTAGACTGATCGTCAAATCGGATTTCGATTCCAAATATTAGAATTAATCCGATTTATCGATTTCAATTCTAGAAATCAACTTGAAACTCGATTTGATTTCTATTATTTTAAAATCGAATCAACTCGATCTAACTTAATTCTCAATTTCAATATTTGAAATTAAATCGAATTGTCAAGAAATCGAATATAATATTATTATATTAAGAATTACTAATTTTAGAATAAAATAATTTATTAATAAAATGCATTATTTGTATCTATAGATTCTATAGATCTTATAAATGCAATTTATTAATAAAATATAATATTTGTATTTATAGATTCTATAGATCTTATAAATGCAATTTATTAATAAAATGCAATATTTGTATCTATAGATTCTATAGATCTTATAGATGCAATTTATTAATAAAATGCAATATTTGCATCTATTGACTCTATAGATCTTATAAATGCAATTTATTAATAAAATACAATATTTGTATATATAAATTCTATAGATCTTATAGATGCAATTTATTAATAAAATGCAATATTTGTATCTATAGACTCTATAGATTCTATAGATGCAATTTAATTATTTTCTTTTTAAAAAGTAGTAATGTATTACTATAATATATTATCTTATTATAATTTAGATAATTAAATATTATAAAATATATATTGACTATATATTGACTATTTATTGACTATTAATAATTATAATATAGTTATTTAAATAGTCTTGGCAATTTGGGTCGGTTTTTTTGAGTCGGATTTCGATTCTAATCCTAGGAATCGACCCGAATCGTCGGTTTCGACCCTAGGAACCGAACCGACTTGATTCGAACTTGGTGACCCGACCCGACGCGATCAGTCTAGTTATAACTTTTTCTTATTATTATTTAATTTTTGTGCGCAATTGCGATTTGCAATACTTTTTGAATTAATTAATAGCGCTTTTATTATTTGTATATATATTTAGCTTATTTTACAAGCAATATATAGAAATAATATAGTTATATAGTAACTTAGAAATTTCTTACAATATTTAATAGAGTGCGACAAAATTCAAAGAGTAGAAAATTCGAAAAAATAACAAAATTGTAAATAATATATTAACAAGTAGTTTTATTAAAATAAAGTAAGAAATATATATATTAGAGTTAGAGTTAATATTAATTTACTAATATTTACTTTAAACTTTTGTTAATACAAAATTATTATTTCTTTATATTAATATATATTTGATTTTATTAATATATTATGCAGGTTTATATTTGTTAATTGCTTTATTGTTTATATTCTATATCTTTATTGTTAATTATTAATTTTAGTCTCTCTTTTTATACAATTTTTCGATATATTTGTACTAGTTAAGATTATTAAAACTATTGCTTATTTTACTATAACTTTTTTGAATTTTGTCTCGAACTCAATATTTTTCTTTTATATTTATATAAATTTCTTTTTAATATTGTTAAATTTATTATCTTTTTCGATAACTTGCGTAAAGTAAATAGATAATATATATAAATAATGCAAAATATTTGTCTAGAATTGATATATTTAATTTGCTAATTTGTTGATTAATCTTAAAGTTTTCTTGCGATAGATTAATTTCTTAATTTAAATAAAATAAAATAAATAGAAACAAAGAAAAGTCTTAAGAAAAAAAGAGTATTAAAGAAAAAAGTATTTAAAATACTAATATAATTAAGATAATGCAAACAAGTAATATACTTTCAATTAATATATTAATATTTTGCAATAGTATATACGAAAGTAGAAGCTTAATATTGTTGCTTTTTGTATTAATCGACTTTCTTATTTCTCGATTTGTATTTTAACATCTAATTTGTAAGTTTCTTTATAATAAAATCGATAATTATAAATATAATCAAATTAACTATTATATTTAGAGCTTAACTTTAATAGACTAATTGCGTTAGATTAAGTTATCGAGTTTAAATCAAATATTCGACCCGAATCGAATCGAGTTAATTCTAAAAGTTAGAATCGAAAAGTTAATTTAATTTCTAATGTTGAAATTAATTATTCGAGTTAAATTGTTGATTTAAAATCGAAAATCGACTTAAAAAATCGACTTAAATCGCTAAGACTTAGTGTTAGTATAAAGAAATTCTAAAATAAATAGTAGAAAATTATATTCTATTTTATAATTTTTTAATAGTAAGTTATTTAGTAATATATTAAGATAATACATTTAGAGCTATTTAGAATTAAAACTTAAAAGATAAATTTAATTATACTTTAAAAGAGATTCGAATTTCTAATATAATACAAATATTAGATAGATCGATACTACTTATAGCTTAGACTAATTGCGTCGAGTTGGGTTATCGAGTTTGAATCGAATATTCGATTCGAATTAAATTGAATCGATTCCAAAAGTTGGAATCGAAAAGTCGATTCAATTTCCAATGTTGAAACCAACTATTTGGTTCGAGTTGCAAACTTAAAACCGAAAACCGATTCAAAAAACCGATCTAAATTGTTAAGGCTACTATATTTAGTAATTTATTTTATTTTTAGTAATAATTAATTAATAATTTAATAGAAATAATTAATCTATTTAATTTAATTAATAATTATAGTAGATTATTTTTATATTATATATTACTATTGTGCATTACCTAAAAAATAATAAAAAATCTAAATTTAAGCTTATTTTATACTATTTTTAGTATTCTTGACGTTCTTGACAATTCGATTCGATTTCTAATATTGAAATCGAGAATCGAGTCGAGTTGAATTAATTCGGTTTCAAAATAATAGAAATCGAATCAAGTTTTAAGTTAATTTCTAATATTGGAATTGTCGAATCAAATCGATTTTAAAAGTTGGAATCGAAATCTAATTTAACAATTAGTCTAAATAAGATATAGAATTTTGTTGTTTATTTTATTAAAACTCTTGTTAATTTAAAATCTTATTAAATTTGTTCTTAAGTATATTGTTATTATTTGTGTTATTAATAACAATTTTAAGAAGCTTGTTTTTAATTTCGAAAAACTTTAAGATTTTTACAATCTTTAATATTAATTAACAATCTATATATCTAATATTAAAAGAGATAAATTTAATAAAATATTTGCGAAATTGAAATATAATATCTATTTAATATATTAAAACTTCTAGATAAATAATTCTTTAAAAACTAAATTATATATTTAAAGCAATAAAGATATATTAAATACTCTTAAAATCTATCTTAATTTTCTCGCAAATTTAATTATATTTTGAAAGAATTATTTTAAATAGTTTAATACAATTTAAAAGTATTAAATTTAAACAAAATATTTTTAGCAGTTTTCGAAAGTTAAGATTGTCGATAATTCGAAAAAACAAATTTAAATTTACAAAAGTTTTATATAGTTAATTTTCTTAATTATTTTAAATAAAGAATAATAACAAATTAATATAACTTTTTTTCTAATAAATTGTTAGTTATATATTATCTATATATATTATTACTTAATTGTAATTTACGCAATTAAAAAAATAAATTAATTGTTGTTTATAATTAAGATTATTTTTGTTTTAAACAAAAAAAAAGAAGATATTTCTTTATATTCGATATACTTAAATAATTGTAAACAATAAAATAATTTAAAATCTTATAACATCTTTTGTATACAATTTTTAAAATATTATTTACAATTAAAACTATTTAAATATATTTGTTTTTGTTAGGAATTAATAGATCTAATGCAGATGTAATAGATAAAGTAATTCGATTGATTACTATCTAAGGTGTCTGGAACAAATATCTAGACAGATTGGCCAAAATTAAGAATCTAAGATCGACGCTAAGTCTAATCAAACAATAATATCGCAAACCTTTATAAAATTCGTAACAATTGTCTATTTTTTCGAAAAAAGATTACGCTCTTGTAATTATATTATAAGATAACAATTGTAAAACTTGATTTTGTATACAAACAAGCAATCTATTGTAGTTTTAAACGCCAATAATATCGAAGCAAAGATGTCAAAACTATGCAAACAAAAAAACAAAAAAAAGTATATAATCTATATATTTATCTCTTTCGAAATGCTTGCGACAACGATAGCAAAAACAATTAAGAATTATTGTTAAGATTTATTAAGACAACAACAAAATAAAATTATAATCTAAATACAATTTAAGTAATAAGAATAATTTGTAAAAAAAAGTAGCACAACAACGTTATTTAGATATCTTCGAGATCTTTCTTAAGTTAATTTTAAAAATAAATTTAAAATTTATTTTTTCGATATTTAAAACAATAAAGCGAAGCATTTAATAACTCTTTAACTTATTTGCGATAAATGCAATAAATACAATAGAAGAGTATTGCAAAAATGCGTCGATTTTAATAGTATTAACGCGTTCTCTTTAATTCTTTTCTATAGCAAATTTTATTGTTTTTGTTGCTTTTTTATCTATAGATTTAATGCATAATTTTAGAGTATTAGAAACAATAATAGAGATAATATAAAAGTTTACTAACAATATTGTTAATAATATAAATTTGATAAACATCTAAATACAATTGATTTGTATTTGTTTGTTATACAAATATAGACTAATTTTATTTTAAAACACTTCTAGAATATTATTGTCTAATATTATTTTTGTCTTAATATTCTTAGTAATATATAGACGTACTTCAAGAATAATTTTGTTTATATCTACTATATAAATAGATAGATATATGCGCTTATTAACTATGTTTTTGTCAACAATATCTTGTATAATAATAGGCAAAACAATATTTAAACGTATATAAAGATTGATACTCTTAAACAATAGTAATTTGTCTATAAAGCTAATATTAGAATTATTGTTTATATAGACAATTATCGATTCTTAATTGTTGTTCTAAAAGAGTTTTGTCTTAAAGATTGCGTATTTATTAGACAACAACTTGATTTTGTAGATATTTAAAATTGCATATTCTATTTAATTAATATATTGCTTGCGTTTCTTGTTTTAACTAGAACAAATATCTATTTAATAGCAATCAAATATATAATTATCAAGTTCTTAATAGTCTTTCGAATCGCTAATCTAGCAAATATTGTATAAGTAGAGTAATATATTGTAACAAGCAATATAACTATTATTGAAGTCTTTCTCTAAAGATATCTAACTATAAAATGCAATTATTGTTTTATTAAATTAAGTATTTGTAATAGCGTATTTGATATTTGCAAATATAAAATAGTATATCTTGTTGTTATCTAAATAGATATTCTTTGCATATACAACAAAGTAAATATAAGAACGTATTTTTATTTAATTAGTTAGAAGTTTCTAATTAGAAAGTAAAACTAAATACTACAAATATTAATATAGCAACAATAGATTTTCTAACTAATAATTTCGATTGCTCTAATATTCTTTAGTTTGCAACAATAGTAGAGATATCTAAATTTGTTAATATTGCTACAATAATAATTGATTAAGTAGACAATATTTTGTCGCTTTTATATTGCGCTAAAATATAGTCTTCTTTTTATCGAATTAATCGATAAAGACATTTGCATTTGCAAACAATTTAATATTATATTTAATAATACTTTTATAATACTCGATTACGTTCTTTAATATCTCGACAAACTTATCTAAACTTATATATCTAGTAGATTATCTAACATTATAACGTAGTTTATTATTTAAGTTTTTCTATATATAAGTAAAACTACAAAGTTAACAATATCGTATAATTGTTTGTAACAAATAATAGCTTAAATATAGTTGTCTATCAAACGTTCTTTTTGTGTATCTTATATAGTATAGTGCTTCGCTTGCAACTTATCGAAAATTTTAGAAATAAATATTTTATATTTGTTAATTAAAGTCAAATAAAATTCTTTCGATTAACTAAGTCTTTCTTGCAAATATCTTAATTAATTAGTAAATCAATTTATAACAGATTTGCGTAGATAGAAATATAATTGTTTGTATATCTTTTTTGTTGCTATTATACGTCTAACTTGCTACGTAAACATATAAATATTACAATAGAAAATATCTTTTTCGAATATTATATAATTGTTTGTCGAATAAAATTTCTCTAACAATCTTAAATAGAAGTATTCTATATTAAATAGTTTAAATTGCTTCGATTTTATTGTTACAATAACAATAGAAGTATTTTGTAGATATATAAATTTAAAATTAGATATTAAGAGCTCTTTAGTAAAATAAGAGACAATATTTCGTAAACAACTTTTGCTTTTGTCTCTATTATAATTGTAGTTATTGTTCTCTTTTGTATAGTTTTGTAATATATATATTTGTTAATATTGTGCATTTTGCGATAATAAGACGTTATAATAATAATAAATTATCTATCTTTTGTAAAAAATTTGTAGATTTTGCAATATAAAAATACTCTAAAGAGATGCTTTCTTCGACAATATCTTCGACATCTTTAATATTGCACTAAATAATATTTGTTCTATCAAATTAGAAGCTTTAAATTGTACAAATATTTTTTTTGTATCAATTTTGCTATATAGTTCTTGCAACATTTCTTTAATCTCGATAGATTAATTGTTTATTAATTGAATAAGAGTATTAATATTTGATTTCGAAACTATATTTTAAAAGTCTTGTTCGACAAAGTTGTTTAAACAATTGTCTTATATTTCTAATATATTATAATAAGCATATATAGTTTTTAATTGTTACTACTTTGTTAATTTTGTTGTCTTTATTTTTATTATAGCGTCAAGTAATTGTCTTACGTCTTTTTTGATAAATAATAAAGACATCTTTGATAAAATAAAATAAAAGAAAAAAAAGAACAAAATAGATTCTTTGTTGTTGTTCAATTCAATAGCGACAACAAAATCTATAGAAAGATTGTTATCGATTGTAAGTTTTGCCAAATTAGAGTTTACTAAAGAGAATTTTTTTTTTAAATAATTTTCTTATTGATTTGTAAACAATATAGTAGGCAAAATGTTCTTTGCAAGCGAAATATTACTTCGCTATTAATATTGTCTCAATTGCAGCAAGCCTATTAATAGAAGATAGATAATTGTATATTTGTTGAAGCTATTATTTGTTAGAGATTAGTAAATCTAATGCAAATATAATAGATAAAGTAATTCGATTAATTACTATCTAAGATGCCTGGAACAAATATCTAGGCAGGTCGGCCGGAATTAAGAATCTAAGGTCGACGCTAAATCTAATTAGGCAATAGTGTCGCAAGTCTCCATAGAATTCGTAACAGTTTTAAAACTTGAATTGTACTTTTATATTAATTTTTTTTGTTTAATATAAATTGACAAGTTTTAATTAAGTTTTGTTTAAAATTCTATTGTTAATAGTTGTTTGTAATTATTATATTTGAAATTAAATATTAATGTTTAAACTCTATTTAATATATTTGTTTCTTTTTCTTAAAACAAGCAATAAATAATTGATAAATATTTTGATAAATTTCTTGTAAAAATTTCTTTTTCTAGTATTAATAATAAAAGTAAGAAAATTTTAATTAAATTAACTTGCAAGTTAATTAAAATATAAGCTACTAAATAGTAAATTGCAAGAGATAAATTTGTTAGAATTTTTTGGTTAAAAAACAATAATTGATTTAAAGCTTTTAAAAAATTTAATATTTTGCAAACAAAAATACAAATATAATTATATTATATTTTTTAATAGTTCGAGATAGAAATTTAAGAATAAAAAGATAATACAAAAAAAAAATAAGCAACAACTAGTATAAATAAGTTGTTCTAAGATAACACAAGCAATAGTAGTTTTTAAATCGAAGCATACTATATAATATTGTAGCAAAAAATTCAAAATTATAATAACATATATTTAAAAATAGAAAATCTTAATATAATAATATTATATTTGATTTCTTAACAATTCGATTTGATTTTAAATATTAAAATTAAGAATTGAGTCGAATCGAGTTAATTCAATTTCAAAATAATAGAAATCGAATCGAATTTCGAGTCGATTTCTAGAATTGAAATCGACAGATCGAATTGATTCCAATATTTGGAACCGAAATCCGATTCGACAATCAATATTAGAAATCGAATTAACTTTTCGATTTTAACTTTTGAAATCGATTCGATTCAATTCGAATCGAATACTTGACTCGAACTCGATAACTCGATCCGACACAATTAGTCTATTTAAAATATTATTGATAAATTTGAAACAAATAACAATATTTATTTAGCAACAATATTTCTATTTTTAAATCGAAATAATATTATAGTTACGAGAAATTGTTTGTTAGAATTATTAATATATAATTTATTAACACTTTGCGTTCTTTCTAGTTCGACAAATGCGTTTTTGATATTTATATCAAATATTTTATTGCTTATTTCTACTATTGTTAATTTAATTTTTTTGCAAAAAAATATTAATAAAAACAATAATAACTTTCTATTGTATATACTTTACTTTAGTTCTATTTTAAAAATTGTCGATAACTAAGATAAGTTAATCGAAATAATTATCGAAATTAATATACAAATTTAAGCTTCTTTCTATAATATCAAAATCTCTAAATAGTTAAATTTCAAAAATATAAAAAAGATTAATTTCAAATATTTTTTAAGAAATTGTTCGATTCTCTTTAACAAATAAATCTAAACTATAAAATATATAAAGATTAAAATTTGCGAAAAGTGTTAGCAAAATATTTTTAAAAATAAAAACGCAATAAAAGTTAATATAATAGACAACAAAAAACTAATAATATTAAAAAGTCTCGTAACAAAAAAGAATTACAATCTATTTTATTAATAAAATAATTGTTCGAAAATCAACAATATCTTAATACACTCTTAACAACAAAATCTTAAAGATAAAATATATCGAAAAGAAGTATAAATTTAAAAAAAAAATTTAAAAAACAAAAAAAGCTTTTAAAAAAGTAAAAAAAAAGAATCTTAGAAAGAGACTTAAAAAAAAAAAAAAAAAATTGTTCCACTATGTTTAGCAAGTATTTCCTTCGATTAAACAATTTTCTCTATAAAAAAAATCTTAATAGAGAATAGTTTTATAGAGAGAAAACAAGAGTTTTTCTTTTAGATAGTTAGACAATACAATTAATCTTTCTATTATTAGTGTTTTTCTTTTCGTGCGTTTTTGTATTACAAAAATATTATTAAAAAAGATAATAATTACAACAAAGCTAAACAAAGAAAGCAAAAAAGATTAGAAGTTAACATTGTTGCTATAATTAATATAAATATATAAATCTTTAATAAAAATATAAATAAGATTTATAAAAATATAAAAGATATAATTATTAAACAAACAACAAAAATAATAACAAAGAAAATAATAATAATTTGTGCAATCTTTACAATTCTTGCAATTATTAAAACAACTATTAAGAAAATTATACAAATTAATAACAATAACAATTTTAATATAAATAACAATAATAATAATAATTTTAATTTTAATAATAATTAAATATATAATCGAAATTAAGAAGAGATAAGAAAGAAAAAATTTTTACTATCTAAAATAGATATAATCTTAAAAGCAAATGCATACTTTAAGAGATTAATATAATCTCTTAATAAAATATTTAGATAAATTCTATTTAAAGCTTCAATAAAGATATAATTAGAAATCGAATAAAGATTAAAGAATATAAAGAATTTGTATATATTTTAATTAAAAACTAGTGCTTTCTCAAATAATATTTTAAGTTAATAGACAGTATAAATAATACGCAAACAAGTACACTAACAAGTGTGCAAACAATTATTTGGTTAACTATCTAAATTATCTATATTAACGCTAGAAAGACTCAATAAACTTAATAGTATTATATCAAAATAGTTGGTTTATTCTATTAGAAATATATCTACCAAAAATAGAAGTATCTCTTATCGAAACAAGAAGTGCGCGAATTATTTATCTTTATCAATTGCGTTATTATATTTTTAGCAAAAAAATATTTTATAAAATTAGAAGAAACTATATTGTTAATTATTGCTTTAAACAATTTATAATCTTTTTATTAATATTAATATTAATAAGAGATTAAATTAAGACTAATATATATTTTATTTCTTTTGTTAAAATATTAATATTTATAATAGTAAAATAAAATTAAACAAAATTTGCAAAATAAAAATTAATATAAATATTTAAAAAAGAAAGAAGATTCTAAAATTTGTTCTCTTTAATTGTATAATTTTATTTTCTTTTTAACGCTTTCTTCGATATTAATATAAATTAAATAGACAAAAAATTTAATTTTAATTTTGTTTCAAATTTTAAACTAACAACAACAAAAAGAACTTTAGTTAATATATTTATTTTTTTCTTATTTTTCTTATTGTTGTTATAAAAGTCTTTATTTTGCTAATTTTAAATATATTTCTTTCTCTTTATTGTAGAAGTTATAAATAACTTTCTTAAATATATTAAAAAAAGCTTTTTTAAATATATTAAGAAGATCTTTTTTAAATATTTCTTATCTTAATAAAACAATATATTTTATTAAATTTTGGTAGATTTTTCTAGTACTTAAGATTATTGTATATAAGTTATTTAGATCAATATAATATTAATTGTTAATTAAAATACTAAAACAAACAATAATATTTAATAGTTTAATAATAGTTTAAAGTAAAAAGATATTATTTCTTATTACTTTTTTATAAAGTGCAAATAAATAAGTTGAAATTAATTAACTATAATATAAGTATATAATATAAACAGAATTAGAATTAGTATTTAATCAAATTCTAACAATAATTATAAATAAATATAATAGATAAAACTTTAAAATTAAATTTATTCTAAAGAATATTAAAAGTTTTAAAAGACTTTAAGATATATAGAGCTACTTTTCTTGCTAAATATAATTGTTATTAAGAAACTCTATAATATTTATTTTAAATTACGTTATTTATAACAAAATATATTGTTTACTTTGTTATATATAAAATTTAAAATTAAACAAAGTTTAACAATAGTGTTAGGGACTAGGCTCGGAACCTCTATCAAAGAGATATCTAGATTGATAACTAGATAGAACTTAGATTTATACTAGATTTAGTATACAAGACAAAAGACAAAAAAGAAAAGAGAAAAATAAAACAATACTAATTATATAAGATTGTAGACTTTATATCTAGCAAGAGTTGATTTAAATCTAATTTAGTCTAGTCCAAATTTAATTAAGATTAAGCTTAAAAAATTAAGCAAAATTGAAACAAAAAATTGTTTAATCGACAAATGTAGTTGACAAACTACTAATCTAATACTATAATAGTAGTTCTTTTCTACAAGATAGAGCTTTTGCAAGACAATTTAAACAATATAGCAAACTATCGAAGAATTAAAGAATTAAGAGTTAAGAAGATTTTAAGAAGCAAAATAAAATAAAATAAAATAACTAGATTTATTAAATTAAATAAAAACAAAACAAGATAAGAGTAA
>JAABUL010004135.1_pt1 | contig 19979 bp, 22 predicted proteins | sample 5559151 | NCBI WGS metagenome assembly JAABUL01 (sample SAMN10711876, study PRJNA513368) | rock metagenome | isolation source: Antarctica rocks | place: Antarctica: Victoria Land, Pudding Butte sud | reverse complement strand
AATAATTGATGCTATTTATATATACCCCTGTGTTTAAAACATGCTTCAATAAACATGTTTAAAACACGTTTTTGACTAACCTAATTTGGTTAGGCAATAAACATGTTTAATACATTTCGCACCCTAGCGACTACGCAATGACTTTCGCTTGTTACATACGCTAGTCTGTATTCTTATATAACCCTGAGTTGAGTATGATTGGACGTTTCATCGCTAGATTTTGCTCTATATTGAAAAGAATGCAACACGCCTTTCATGCAGCCCTGCGCATCGTTTCGATAACCCCATCACCAATACTAGGAGGTTGCCAAAACTTGGTAACCACGAGTCCCGCCGCTTCCAACAGCTTTTGGAATTGTTTTTCCGACCTCTCGGTGCTGGAGAAATCTGCCATCATATGTATGTCCACGCTCGCTCGAAACATGTCACAGTCGGTAGGAGGGATAAGGAATTCGTTAAGAATAAGCTTTGAATACCCAGGTGTCATTGCTTCAACCACGTTCTTCAGGATTTCCAAGACTTTGTCGTCCGGCCAGTCGTGAATGATGTAATGAAAAAAGTAGACTTTTGCACCTAGGGGTTGTCAGAGATCTTTCTGAAAACTGCCTGGGAGAATGTTTGTCTTACCTTTGACAGGCTGTGGTGTAAAGAAGTCATATGGCATGATCTCTATACCCTCACTCAAGCTGACGCTGGAAAGTGTATGGGGAAGGTCTTGAAGGACTAGAGAACCAACATATGGGAATTTCTTCTTGAAATACTCCAAATCGTGACCAAGTCCACCGCCGACATCTACCATAAAGACATCGCCTTCCTTTGTGTTATGCAGGTACTCATCAATAATGCGCTCTTGCACCGGGAAATACTATACCCAATGAGGCTTAGAATTTCGATTCAAGGTCATAAAGGCATCAAAATCTTTGAATTTCTTTCCATCTTGTACCAAATACTCAAAGTAGTTGAGCTTCGTTCCAAATGCCATTTGGAAAGGGGTGTCGGTGGAATCGGTGGGATTGTTGTAGCCATTGGTCTGGAAGTATTTGTGTGTCTGAGCAAGAACTTGGTAGTCGTGGTCGTAGGTATGTTTGACACCGGACTCGAGCGCGGGCATTATCATCGCCTTCGTAAGCGGAGTAGGAATGTAATTTTCTTCAGATGCTTCTCCAACAAAGCCGCTCGCATTTAACACGCGCATGATACGAATCAGAAGTTTATGGTCTACTCCGGAAGCAGTTGCAAGTTGAGCAGCTGACGTCGGATGCTCGCCTGCTTCCATCAAGATATGGAAGAGACGCGTATCAATCGCCAGCCTCGTACAAAGACGTACCGATCCCTAATGTGTCAAGCTCAGAGTCAGCAAAGAACTCACTAGGTACCATGTTTATACATTGAACTAAGCGTCTTACCGAAAATGCATGCTGGAGTATAACTTCTGCTGGAGTTTCCAGCGCAATGACTAATTTTTTAGCTGTCTCCAGAGCCTGTGTTCGGGCTGAATCTTTCTTGAGAGAATCTGCGTCAAGATCGCCAAGATTATCGCCAATTCTTTGCAAGAGATGTGTTATTGATGTAGCTTGTTCGGAAGGCATATGGTCGTCTTATTATAACGGTCGATATGTAAACAAAGAATTGGGAGGATCACACGGAATAAGGGTTCGTTGCTCTCCCTAAAACACTTGAAGCTGTAGGTATTAAGAGAATTCCCTACAGGAAAGTTCAGACACAGAGCGTCAGTTACCTGTACGTTTAGCAACTTGTCCGTTGCTCTCCTGCACTAGCTTGAGAAGTGATGCTTGAAGCTAGGTGCAGGCAGCCCTGTTCGAGGTATCGTTGTATGCAAAAGTCTGGTTCAGTTTTCGGGTTTTAGCGAATTTGGCGGGGAAAACCCACAAATCAGCCTCAAATTTGGTGCAAATAGAGCAAATACCTAGATATCATCCTCACATCCCCAAAACATCTCAAAGCTTCATTTTTGAAGCTATACAAATCTCAGTCTCACACGAGAGCAATCCTGAATCCTATCTATCATGCCTCAAGCTCTTATTCAGAACCTTAGAGACGAGATTCAATTTCATCTAGCTCATGATGATAGCACAACGTTCATACACAAAGTCACTCATGTTATCAGACAGCAGATCAATCGTATGCGTAAGAAACATCTTCATTTCAGCGATGTGATGTCTGCGCTTGATACGATTGATAGATCGAAAATTCTGAATGAGTATCATGTTCAAAAGTGTTATGAACCTGCATAGAGCGGATCATATGAGTGTACTCTAACTAGAAGTTCAAAGTTGAAGAAGAAAGAAGATGCAACACGTCGTGAGTTTTACTCATGAAGACACGCTAGGCCGCTAGCGTGTCAACACCAGCCCTATACTAGTCTATGATAGTCTGACACGATCTATGTTAGGCTAACTCGAAGTGCACGATCGCAACATTACCTTCCTTCTTCATCTAGCAATGTTCTCATTGCTGCAGTTCGATCAATCTTTCTTAAGTTGATTTCTATCTTGACTTGTTCGAATATCATTCATGAAAGTCATTTACGACCTTCGAACATTCTTCGAATTCACTTTCATCGACGTTGTATCAATGTAGATCGACGTCGTATTCTTTTCAATTGACACGATATTGTAGTCGTTTACCTCGTTCGTAGTGTCTGAAGTTCAGTATGTTCTTCATCTTTCATTTATCTTCGTCGTCAACCACTATAGAATCAGACGATTCATTTTGTTGTTCGTTCAGCGAGTTCTTTGAATCTAGTCGCAGCAGATTTGATGCAAACTCTGAATGTATCTTCATAGTCGATGATAGTTTCAGTCGATAAGCATGTTTGATCTCAATCAGAATCTTGAAGAGTTCTAGCATCTTATCATCTAGCTTCTTTGATGATCGTGAGATCATTATGTTTCTAGAATTCAGAAACATCATGTCATCTATCTTGTAAATCATTTTCTTTCGATGCTTGTCAGTCTGTTTCTTCATTGTGACTTTAACTCTTGTCAAGACTTGCTTGATCAATGCTAGAGATCATTTCATGTGTTTGAATATATTCTTTGCTTTGCCTGCTTCAATTCTAGCTTGAGTGATCTCATATTCAATTGAGTTCGAATCAAAGCTCATATGAGAGTGAAAGTTCTTATTCAGAAAGAATGTTGACTGTTCAATTGATGACAAAATAGCATTGTTATCGACGAATTCAATCATGAATAATCAGATGAATCAATCATCTTGCATATATGAGCAGTAGCTTTGTAAATATCATTCTACATTCTGATTCGCTCTTTCTGTCTGATCATCAATCTGAAAATAGTAATCGATGAATAGTTTCACCTTGATGTTTAGTCTCAGACATAAAGACTTTCAGACAATCAATATGAATTGTGAATCACAATCGAACACTATTGATCTTGATAGTTCATGAGTTCTGAAGACTCATATTAACAGTAGTTTGACTGTTTGTTCTGCGAAGATTTCTTCGTCATCTGATCAACACAGTATATAGTGTCGTTTCTTAGACAATCGATCTATGACTGTCAGAATCGCGTTGCTTTCATTATTTTCTGATAGATCAATAATGAAGTCTAATGATATGTTTTGTCATTACTGCTCAAGTATGAGCAATGACTTCAGCAGTTCATTGATTCGATCTCTCGATGCTTTTGATCTACAATAAATGTAACAGTTTCGAATGTAATGCTTGATCATCATTCTCATCTTTGATCAGCAATATGATCATTTCAGCAAGTTCAACGTTCGATTCATGTCAGAGTGATCACTGGTCGAAAGATCATGTGCTTTTCTTATCAATAAAGTGATTATTGACTGAGAAACTCATAGTCTATCATCTTTTCAGAGTACTTCATCAAGTACTTTGCAATTGTCTAGATCAATATCTTGACAAGTCTTTCTGTTCTGTTTCATGACTATTTGAATATCAAAGCACAGTTGATTCATTTAATTTTCAACTATAATCTGATTCTGAATAGAAATCATCTCTTCAATCGAATTTTGATTAGCTTTCAATTCAAGTTTCAAATCTGAGTCAGCTTTCTGATCATCTTTTATTGACTGAAGTTCAAATCTGTCTTCTGACAATAGCATCTGATGCTGATATAGCTTACAATCATTATTTGCTTCAACTGACTTGACGTCTGACATTCTGATCAGCGCGTCGACTTTCAGATTCTGTTTTCTCGACTGATATATGATCTTGAAGTTATATTCAGATAACTTCTCAGCTCATTTAACTTATCGTCTGATCAGTTCTTTGATGATCATGAAGTACTTCAAATTCAGATGATCAATGAAGATCTTGATTGAAATATTTGTACATTTCAATTCAAGACGTCAGTGTTTCAAACAGTGAATGATGATCAGCAGTTTCTTGTCATAGATTTCGTAGTTGCATTCTGCGAAAATCATGTTCTTGCTATAAAAGATCATTGAATGTAGAATGTCTTTATCGTCATATTGAGACAATACTTCGTCGTTGACATAGTTCAAGAAGTCAGTTTTCAGAATAGCTTCTCTGATTGAGTTGAAATGCTTCAGAACAAGAACTGTTGTCACTTGTTGCTTCAGTTCTTCAAAGATCATCTGACAGATCTCTGTTCATTCAAAGAAATGATATTTTCAAGTCAGCTTTATCATGAGTCAAGCAATCTTTGAAAAGTTCTTTATGAATCGTCAATAAAAATTGCAGAAGTCAATGAAGATTTGCATGTGAGTCAACAATCGAGACACTTTTCAGTTTCAAATCACATCTACTTTTCAAGCATTCATTTGCAGATCATTGATGAATATTAGTAGTTCAAGAAATGAGATTTTCTGAATCTTGAATTTGCACTTGTCAATGTCTATCTGTAGATCGACTTCACGAAGCTTCTCTAGCACTTTCTTCACATGAGTTCTATGTTCTTTCAATGTCTTACTGTAGATGAGAATATCATTCAAGTATGTCTGACAGAATTTATGCAGACAGTTGAACAACACATCGTTGATATAGTGCTGAAAGAAAGCAGATTCATTGATCAATTCAAAAAACATTACTCTATACTTGTAAACGTCAAAGAAAGTAACAAAAGTAGTTAAATCTTCGCTTTCTGAACTCATGCGCAGTTTATTGAACATGATGATAATGTTGAGTCAAGTCAGATACTTACTGTCTTGAATTCAAGCTAGTACTTCGTCTATCAAGAGTATTGAATAATGATTTCTTTTGATCAGAGCATTTGTTACAAACATGTCTGAATTGATCAGAGTTCAGATCTAACCCTAATCAATTTGATTAAAGCAAGTCATGATGCTATGTCTAGTTTGAATCTAGCGCATTTCTATTGAATTCTTCGAGTCATTCTCAGCACTTCTTCTCGTTGTTCAACACTTTCTTCATTCATCTCTTTCATCATTCTTTTAGACAAACACGTCTGACATATTACATCACATCTGTATCGAGTTTAGCGCAGTCTCAAGTCATTATTTATAAAAGAGCTTGCACTCTTTCTCTTCTGTATTCTTAATGTCTTGTTATAGCTATCTCTAAAGAGCAATACATACATATCAGCTTCAAGTCTCTTTGATTGAATGATCTAGACATGATCTCAACATTACATTAAGAATCTCGTTTATCATACGATACAGATACTCATTACTCGTTCAATATACTCGTTCAGGCAGATCGAGTCTAAAGAAATTCGTTTATCTGATGATTGACGCAATCGAAAGACAGAACAACACTAGAAGATTTATAAAATCAACAGCAAGGCTGATTGAATTGCTAGACGACTTACAGCTCATTAAGTACGCATCGTTTCTCTCGATTAATAGAATCAGCGATAAAGAATCTTCGTTGATTGCTAGAGAATCAAATCGATCAAGAGAATCAATCAATCTTCAAATCAAACAACAAAAATGATTTCACCTTCTATTGTCGAGCATCGCTCTTCGTTCGATCTCTTTTCTTTTAAAACACTCGTTCAATTCAATCTCTTTTTTCTTCTTCATCATGTCTCGTTTCTTCAAAGAGCGTTTCGAAGCTTCATTCTTCATTGTCGAAGATAATGATTCATTCGCTGAAATCATAACACCTTCTATGACTATGAAAGCTATGACTATGAAAGCTTTGAAGAAACGATGCGAAGAGCTGAAAGCTAGGCTACAAGCTAGAGAGATTACCTCGTCATCATCAATCTACTCTGAGCATTCTAGATTTCAGAAAATACTTGATTCTTCGTTGTTCACTGATGAAAAGAACTCTACCTGAAAGAACTGGTATGAAAAAGTTCAGAACAAGCTGAAAATCAACGTCGATCTCTTTTCAAGTGAACGAGTCAAGCTGAGCTATGTACATTTCAGATTATTCGATGATGCAGCTGAGATCACTCAGTCAAGACGCGAACGTGACTGTTTCAACTCATACAAGATCGTCGATGAGCTTTTGAAAGAGCTAGCTCAGTTGTTTGATGACTCAGATAAAGAAGTCAACTTTCGTAGAAACTACTACAACTTGATTCAAGAACAGAAGAAATTCAGCGAGTTTTATACTCAATTTCAATGACTATTCTTCTATCTAGACTATCAAGAAAAACAGCTGATCATTGATTTAAAGAATAAAATAAATCTTCGACTTCAATTCACTTGAATAACTCAATTGATTCAACTCAGTACTCTGAAAGAAATTCGTTTCTATCTCATTCGATTGAATAATGATCAACGAGCTATTCGAGAGATCAAGAATAGAGAAGCAATGATCAAAGCTAGAACAACTAAACAGATCATCTTCGTTGAAGAGTCAGTCAAAGCTACTTGTAGAATCATAGAAACGAAGATGATTGATCAGTCAAAATCACGTGACGCTGTTTTGACTAACGTCAAAGAAAATGACTTACTAATTGAAAACTGCTTTCTATGTCATAAGTCTGATCATACTTCTAAAGAGTGTTCAAATAGATCTTTCAGAATTAACGCATTAAATGACGAGTTTGATCATTCTTCGAACTTCGATTCAGAGTCTGATTCAAAAAACTAGTCATCTCTTTCAGAATCATTGAAGAGGTAAAGATCATTTCTTTGTGCAATCTAATCGACGAAATTTCACCTATCAAAGAGAATTACTTCGAAAAGTCATTTCTAGTCGATGTCACTCTATTCTCGCAAGGCGAATTCTTCAAGCTACAATCTTTGATAGATAGTGACTTGATGATCTACATCTTGATTCATACAAAGCTAGTTAATCAAATATGTCAGAAGCTTGAAATTCAACTCATACGACTAGCTAAAGAGAAGTTAATAAGAGAATATGACGAAAAGCTGACAAAGAAGATCATTACTCATAAAATTCTACTCAATCTCACAGTCGAAAGTCATAAGAAATTGACTGTTTCAATGTTAATAGCTGATATAGATCATCATGATGTCATATTAGAAAAGTTCTGAATGAACAAAAATGAAATACTACTAAATATGCAAAACGATGTCATCGTTTTTTCAAATCAATTAGAAGCTTTCATTTCTGTTTTTTCAATGTCAGTCAGAGCTTCACACTCAAAATGATCATGATCATCAAATTCTTCTATCAGTTCAGTTTTCAAAGTGCTTCAACGATCAGCTTCTACTGCTTCAAAAAAGAACTTTTCTATGTTCAGTGTGAGAACTGCATCTTTTCATGCATTGATTAAATGATCAAAGAAGAATTGCATCGAGGTTTTCGCTATGTCGATTGAAAATATTGATAGAGAAATAGTCTACAACACTCAATGCGAACTGAACGTTTTAGACGTCGCTTTCATCGATGCATCAGCTCAAAATCTAGAAGACATCAAAGTCAAGCTATTTTTGAAATATCAGAATTTTCTTGACGTGTTTGATCGAGCTCAAGTCAATAAGCTATCATCTAATCGTTCATATGATCATAAGATAAAGCTCACTAATGATGTCACTTCTTCTAGATGTCGAGCTTACTGAATGTCACTTTACAAGCTTCAGAAGATCAAAGAATATTTGAACGAAAATCTGTTAAAGAGTTTTATTACTTCTAGCAAGATCTCATATTTCTCACTCGTTCTATTCGCTCTGAAGATCAATGATGATCTTCGCTTCTGCGTTGACTATCGAAAACTCAATGTCATTATCAAAAGAAATCGCTACTCTCTATCGCTCATAGATGAGATGATTGGCAAAATCGTTGACTGCAGACATCTGACTCAACTGAATATAATTTTCGCTTTCAACAAACTTCGTATGCATCTCGATAGTGAGAACTATACGATCTTCATTATCGCTCTAGAAGCGTACAAATCAAAGATTCTATCATTCAAATTAACAAATGATTTGATCTTGTTTCAGCAATATATGAATGATATTCTATGAGACTTTCTAAATGACTTCTGCCAAGCTTATTTAGACGATATTCTCATATACAGCAAGACTTAAAAGAAGCATAAACAACATGTCAAGATGATACTAGATTGTCTACAAGACGCTGATCTGCAGATAAATATTTGAAAGTGCAAATTCAACGTAGAAGAAACAGTCTTCTTAAAGATCATAGTATCAGAACAAGATCTTTGCATGAACTTTATCAAAGTGAAAGCTATAGTCAATTAAGCTACATCTACTAATCTAAAAAAGATACAAGACTTCGTTGACTTCGTCAATTTCTATCGACGCTTCATCAAGAACTTTTTGAAACTAGTTAAGTCATTCACTCAGCTGACTTGAAAAGACACATCTTTTGTTTGAAATAAAGTCTGCGTCGAAGTCTTTAACAATCTAAAGAAGCAGATCAGCTCAATCTCAGTTCTACGTCATTTTGATGTCAAACGTCAAGCTATTTTGAAAATCGATGCATTTGACTATGTAAAAGACGACATACTATCTCAGTATGATGACGAAAGTGTGCTTCACTCGATAGTCTTCTATAGCAAGAGCATGATTTCAGTTGAATGCAATTATCACATCTATGACAAGAAATTGCTAGCTATCATTCAATGCTTTGAACACTGATGACTTGAACTAGAAGACACTGAGCTATTTATTCAGATGTTTACTGATCATCAGACTTTGAAGATCTTTATGAAAAACAAACAGCTGACTTGATGACAAGCGAACTACCTGAATATTTTATCAAAGTTTAACTTTCAGATTATCTTTCGATCAGACAAAATAAACATCAAAGTCGATGCTTTAACTAAAATGTCGATGATCGATAGTTTTGAATCAGCTAAAGACATAAATGATCATTTTCAGACTATACTGATCTCGAATTGAATAGACGTTTTATTGATTGAGTTTGAAATCGAATCTGAATACAAGACTAATCTCTATCAACACGTACGTCTAGTCAATTAAAAGAATGAACTATGCAATGAGTATTGACAAGCTATGAACAAAGATGAACTGAAGCTTCATGACACGAAGCTAAAGAACTGTCAAATCATTGACAACGTTCTATTCAAAAAGAGTCTACTATGAGTGTTGAAACAAATGCATACGAAATTGCTTTGAAAGATTCATGATCAATCATCAATCTTGCACTCTGACATTAAACGAATGATTGATCTAGTTCAACGCTTCTACTATTGATCAGATCATCAAGCAACTATTCGACAATACATTCGAAACTGTCATGCCTGTCAGCGAAGCAAAGCATCTTGAGATGATACAAATGATTTGCTTCAGCCTCTATTGATTTCTCAGCAGCGTTGACAAGATATAGCTATGAACTTCATCACTGAGCTATTTCTATCGAAAAACTATAACGTCATTTGCATGATCATATGTCGTCTCTTCAAAGAACGTCACTATGTTTCCTGTCATTGAGAAGATGATGACATCTCAATCGAAGAAACAGTATGAATCATGCTATGAAATGTCTATCGACTTCATGATCTATTCAGTTCTATTGTTTCAAATAGAGACTCTCAGTTCATATTGATCATGTGACAAAGTCTTTGCAAACGACTGAAGATCAAAGTCAATTTATCAACAGTTTATCATTCAGAGATCGATGATCAGTCGAAACGAGCTAATCAAGATGTTGAACGCGAACTTCGAATCTACTGCAATTACATGCAGAATGATTGAGCTAAATGACTTTCAATGATGAAATTCAGTGATAATTTCAATACATTCTCGACTATCTTGATGATTTCTTTCTACTTCAATAAAGACTTTCATTCTTGAATGAGTTTCGATTCAGATACGACTGATTATGAAACGACTCATCAACATATTGAAGCTAGAAAAATCAATGACATTGTCACTTGAATGAGTGAACTTCTTATTTTCAATCATCAACAATTGAAAAAGATCAAGCAGATCATTGAAGCTCAGATGAACAAGCATAGATGAGACGTCATCTATGAAGTAGATGATCAAGTTTGATTAGTCTTCGAAAACATCAAAATTACTAGATCATGCAAAGATTTGAAAGACAAGCAGCTCAATCTCTATTCAATCACAGTCAAAGTTGAGACCTTCTATCGCCTTCAGCTATTTAGAAGCATGAAGCATATACATTCAGTATTCAGCTCAAAGTGTCTACAACCTTCATCAAATGACTCTTTATCGAGACAACATTCTGAGTTCTCTAGATCATTAATCATTGAAGAGAATGAAAAGCACTGAGAAGTAGACGATATATTGAACTTCAGGTGATATAGAGAAAGACTACAATACAAGGTCAAATGAATTGAGATAGATCATGACGATGAATGATACTATGTCAATAAAGGGAAATTCGATGACTCAAAGAAAATTCTGAACGAATTTCACAAGCTATACTCGAATAAGTCGCACTAAATTGAAAACACGATGAATTTTTTTTTTTTGCTTTTATTTCTTTTCTATTCATGTGAACATGAATGTTTGAAGAGAGAGATAATGTTACGAACATGTCTGAATCAATCAGAGTTCAGATCTAACTCTAATCAATTTGATTAAAGCAAGTCATGATGCTATGTCTAGTTTGAATCTAGCGCATCTCTATTGAATTCTTTAAGTCATTCTCAGCACTTCTTCTTGTTGTTCAGCACTTTCTTCATTCACTTCTTTCATCATTCTTTTAAACAAACACGTCTGACATATTACATCACATCTGTATTGAGTCTAGCGCAGCCTCAAGTCATTATTTATAGAAGAGCTTGCACTCTTTCTCTTCTGTATTCTTAATGTCTTGTTATAGCTATCTTTAAAGAGCAATACATACATATCAGTCTTGAGTCTCTTTGATTGAATGATCTAGACACGATCTCAACAGCATTCAGTTTTCGATAGTTCATGCAAAAGCAAAGACTGTCATCTTTCTTTTTGACAAACAGTATTGACGAAGCAAAAGAAGCTTTACTGAGTGTGATAAACTTCTTCTTCAAATTCTCTTTCAGATACTCTTTGACCTTCTGCAACTTGTAGCTCGACATGAAATACAATCAACTTTTAAAGAGTTGACTCTCTTCTTCTAATTCAATCTTATGATCGTATGATCGATGCAAGAGCAACTGCGTTGTCTTTTCTCTATCAAAAACATTCATAAAGTCGTGATAGACTATTGAAAGCTTCTTCTTCAGTTCATTTAATGACATGACAGAGATCATTTCATTCAGTTTCGCGAAATCTTCAACTGAGCTAAGCGCTTGATTGATTTCACTAATGATCAAGAAGAAGATCTTGATCTTCTTATTCTTGACTAGAGTTCAATATGCAGCGACTTTGATCATAATAATATTGATGAGTTTCTTTGTCTCAGTTGACTGAAAGAGACAAAGTTGATCGAGATCAACTTGAGTGCTTTGCTTTGCTATGAGAGCAGATTCAATGAATCGAGTGAATTCAATGAATCTATTCACTGATTTCTGATTCATAAATCTCTTCAAGATGATCGTTGATGTAACAATCAAGTTCAAGTTCTTTTGTTTCATTTTGCAAATCTTATTTGATTCAGATTTGTAAAATGCTGATTGACTGCTTGCTTTTGAAACAACAGATTTTGATGTTTGAATCTTCAACAATGATATTAATTGATCATTTACAGAATCTATCAACATTTGATTTCTTTTCAATCAAAGATTTTCAATGATTATCTTGTGCTGATCTAGACGAGTTATTAATAAAGACATCATTTCATTCTTGTGTTCTTGTATCATGATTGATGTATACAAAGCATATGTAATCAACTTTCAATCAGAAGTTTCATCATATGATTGAATTAATTTTGATTTTGACAGCGATATTGACTGAATATCAAAGCGTTCACATAGTTCTGACATCAAAGATTCATCAATGAAAGTCATGTCAGTGACTTCAGTATTTATCAGAGTGAAAGATTTGAATATCTTTTCTAAACTACTCAAGATGACATCAACAGTGAACGACTTGAAATCAAATGAATCGTCAGACATGCTGATGAAACAGAATATGAGTATATTGCTTTCAGTTACTACTTTGACGAGAACAGATTGTTTTTCAAATTCGCAGCGATCTCATGCACTTGAGTTGTTTTAAGACAGTCATATGCTCTATGTTCTGACTTCTTGCATTTGAAGCAGAGTTCTTTCTTAAACAACTCTTTCTGAATAGAGTTGAGATTCGATCTTCTGAGTTTCTTTCATGCAGAGACTGATGACGTGAGTCGAGCAGACGAAGTGCTAGCGACAAAGCGAGCAGCTGAGATCGCTGAGACTTTGACGATCAATCAAGCGTTCAATTCAGTCAATCTAACATCGACTTGCATGCAGATGTTGATAAACTCGTTCAAATTCATGATTCGTTCATTAAGTGTTGCTTGCTGAAGATCTGAGCTGATCTTATGCTGAAGATCATCTAGTAAAGTCTTGTTATTGTACTTTAGTTCTGCATTAAATCTCTAAAATTTCATTCAAAATTCATGAAAGAAGATCTTGTTCTGATACAGCTTCAAGTACTGTCGTTGAGTCATGTGATGATGATTAAGATTGTCATACATCTTATTTATGATTGACAGTATCTCTTCTGCTTCTAGAAATGAGTTCGTGATTGTGTTTCTCATTCAAGTTGCTATGTGTTTGATTGCAGTTTCATCGACTCAACTTTCAATGTATGCAATCTTCAGTTCTTTGATAGAAAAATGATTCTTGTTTGTCTTCAGCTTGTTTCACATTCAAGACAGTCAATTATTTACATTCTGCGTTGAATCTTCAAACAGAAATGAGTCAAGTAACTTGATCAATTTCAAGAAATGATCTTCAGAAATTGAAGTGCTTTGTCGACTTGATGCAGTTTCTAAATGATGTATAATCACGTTCTTGTCTCTCATCTTTTTCTGCAGACATGTCTGCGTAGCTTTCAACATGATGTTTGTCTCGTTGACATCTTCTAACATCTGAATCATGTCATTGTGAGTCTTGATTTCAATGTCATGCTGTTGATACATGTACTTGATAAAGGCAATGATATCGTCTGCTTCATGAGCGCTTATTCAAGCATTCAGTTCAGTGCTGATGCTGATCTTGATTATTTCGTGATCAAAGAGCAACACGTTCGTGTTCTCTTCTTCTGTATCTGATGACACATTCATGTCTTCTTCTTCTGATGCTGTTCGATTCTGTGATAGAAGTGATTCTCTTCTAACATTTTGAAAGTCATAGCGAGCAATGCTCACTGATTCTGATTCTGTGCTTCTAGTCATGATATGAGTAGAAAATTGCTGATCGAGATTCTGATGTTACTCTATTGAACTTTCTGAGTTCAAGCAACGACTAGTACTCTATCGAACTTTCTGAGTTCAAGTACTGCTGAAATTTCTGATTTCTGATGACGAGCTCAATAAAAAGTTAATCAAGAGCAACGCGTTCATGTTCTTTGATTCTGATTCTATCGAAATTTCTGATTTCAAATCAAGATTCTTCTTTAGAAATTTCTGGTTTCTATTGAGCTTTCTGAGCTTGAGTTCTGATTCTGCTGTTAAAATTTCTGGTTTCGACTTCTGATTTGAGTTGTGTAGCTTGTTTTTATATCATCTACACGTTGATAGCAAGATTAATGAGCTTTGAACTAATGTTATGAGTCTGCATAAAGCGAATCATATGAATGTACTCTAACTAGAAGTTCAAAGCTGAAGAAGAAAGAAGATGCAACACATCGTGAGTTTTACTCACGAAGACACGCTAGGTCGCTAGCGTGTCAACATCAGCTCTATACTAGTCTATGATAGTCTGACATGATTTATGTTAGGCTAATTCGAAGTGCATGATCGTAACAAAAAACTTCTTAACTTTCTCAGTCAATGATTCATCATCTATCAGAATGACATGATCTGATTTCTGTACAACGAGTTTGACATTATTGTCAGTCAAAGCATGATCAGCAGACTGCTCAAAGAAGCTAGATACAGCAGAAAGATCATTCAAAGAATCACTGCTGAACATGATAAAAAGCTTCACAATGAATGAAAATGATGATTTATGAGCTGAACATCTGATCAGCTAGTCTTTCTTGATGAAAGCGTTGCTTGTAAGTGAACAGATAAATTTAACTTTCTCTTCTTCTTTATTCTTTCTAGTCATGCTAATGCTTACTTGTTAGTTAATTGAAAGTGTGACTGAGTCTTGATTGATTTATCTTTGCACATCATTTAAAGTTTAAAATGATCAAAGAAATGAAGCATTTTATCAGCATTTTTCATTGATGAATACATTGCATGAAAGATGCATCATAACTTTATAACAAAAAAGATTTTTCTGAATTTTATGTGATTACAAATGCTTTTTATATGCAATTCTGAAAAGATAAAATTACGTTCAATGATGATCATAAATAATGCTAAAATTCATCAATCAACAAAGTTCAATGAATTAAATATGTGAAAGTTTTGAAGTGCATCTTGTCAAATTGTCATTCTACTCATCTGATTATAATTTTATAAAAAGTTCATTTTCAATGTTGAAAGCTTAAATTAAAAGAAATGATCAGCTTGTTTGATGATATAATGAATTTAATGAGAAATTTGATGAATTTCTAAAAATAGCAGTCAAATCACAAAAAGAGCAAGTTGATGATTCTGAAGCACTTTTTCATTTGACTGACATAGTTTATATATTCAAATGATATCTAAATATAAATAGATTCATCATAGTTAAGCTTATTATGCTTCTTCACTATCTTTGAATAATCATTTAAAGTCTTTTTCATCTTCTTCATTTTCTTCATCTTTTTTAAACTTTCATCTTTGATTGATATTTGCAAGACTGAGATCTTGACTTGAGACTTTAAAGCAGATCTTCAAACTTGAGAATTATATAAATGACTTCATGTTTGCATTGTTGAGATATTAACATGTGCAGAAAGTTCTGCATTTCTTGACATTCATTTTCACTCTGTCTCATGATGATTTATTTGTAGAAGAAATTCAAAAATCAATCTCATTGCTTCTTAATTGCTTGAAATTGAAGCTATTCAAATCTTTTTATTTATTGATGTTTTTAATATTCTTGTGATCATTTTTATTCAAAATGTCTCAACGTCAAAGTCAAAATTTATCTTTAAATGATTCTTTCATTCTTTTTAGAGCATTTAAAAGACGTAGAAAATTGATAACTCAAGCTGAACAGTTGAAAATCACTGATCAAGCTGTTTCTCTTGATTGAGCTGCTTTCTTCAATCATCATCGTAAATGAGCTTTCATTTCATTGAATGTAAATGAATCTCGATTGTCTGCACTTTCTGAGCTGTTTTCAACTTCTTGACAATTCTCATCTTTTGAATCTCATTTATCTTCACTTTCTTAACAATCTGAATCTTCTTCACTAAGACGTTCATGATCTGATTCACTCTCATTATTGTCACATTTTAAATATTGAGAAGATGAACTCAACATTTTTAAAGATAAAGCTGAAAGATCAATAGCTTTTTCAGCTGCAGAAGTTGCTGCACATGCAAAGTTTTAAAAAGAACAAAAGAATTGAAATGATGCTGCTCAAAGATTGAAAAACAATAAAGCTTGTAAAAAGACTTTATGATAGGCAGAAATAAATGAGCATGATGAACAAGAGATTATACATCATCATCATCTGAATCATCAGACTAGAAAGAAAACAAAGAAGTTGTTTATCTTTGAGCTTGAAGTTATGAACTTTGAAGATTGAGTTGATGATTCTATGCTGTTTATATCAGTTTATCTTCATGTAAATTAAAGACTTAAATGATTTAATCACATTGCTCAGATGCTGACTTTAAAGTTTCAGATTTGAAACTTTGAAAAAATCTTAAATGAAACTATTAAGATCAAAAATGATGATGTTAAGAGCTGAATTATCATTAATTGAATGATTATCATCAAAGTTAATAGATCAAAAGTCACTTGAAAGCAGCAGTTTATTGATGACTTTAGTGAGTTAAAATGAAAGAAGATTTTGCTCACTTTGACTGAGAAGAAAGTTATTGACTATACAATCAAGATAAAGATCAACATGAAGATTGAAAAGTTTACTTGTAAAAAATTTGCTGAGATTGTTTCTGAAGATTTTGAAGCTGATGAATCTCGTCAAAGACGCATTTGCATCAATAATTTTCTGAATTGAGCTCAAATCAAAGCAGATACACTTGCTAATGTTGACAACTTTGATAAAGCATTACTGAATTATTAACAATGCATTGATGAGCATTGTAGAAATCAGAATGACTTCTGTTTCGTGAATTTTGCAGACAAGCACTATAATATGAATCACACTCAACAATCTTTATGAGATAAGATGATATTTAACAATGATTCAAACATCAGTATTGAATGATTTTTTATCTCTTTATATAACTTTTGAAGTGATAAACAGAGCTCTGTTATCTTGCTGTCTTGTTGATCAGATATGCATGATGAAAGATTGAATGTCAAAGCAGAGTGAGTGAAAAAGAAAGATTTTATGACGAGATTTATGAGATTCAATAAACAGCAAATGAAAATGCAAATGAGTGAGACAATGACTGATCAGATAGAATGAATGAACTCACGTCAGAAAACTTTTGAATCTCATTCATCATTTCAGTAATCTTTTCTTTTGCAATGATTTATTTATTCTTTTTATTGTTACGAGCATATCAAGACTGAAAAAGACTGAAGCTTTAATCAATTCGCAGAATACACTAGCGAGTACTCTGCATATTGATTAGAGCTAGTCAGTGTCTTTAGCTCAGATCTGACTCAGTCTCTATTTTCTTTTCTCAACATCTCTTTGTTCAACATCATCTTTCTTTCTACATCACATTCTACTCATGTCATAAACACATCTTCTTTGAACTTAATGCAGTCTCTGAATATTACTTAAATAGAAGCTTTTGTACTCATCTTCTTCTGTATTCTTAATATTCAGTTATAACTATCTTTAAAGATTAAGCATTATTCAATTCTGACTTTCGCTGATTGACTCATCTAGACATGATTCTAACATTATATTAAGAATTTGTTAATCATATGATACTGATCTCATTATTCATTCAACATATTTATACAGACAGAATGAGTCTAAAGAAATTCGTTTATCAGATGATTGATGCAATTGAAAGACTGAACAACATTAGAAAGTTTGATAGAATCAACGACAAGACTGTTTGAATCACTAGACAACTTATCACTCACTAAGTACACAAAGTTCACTCAATCAAGAGAATCAATTCATTCTCATGAAACAAACGAGTGAAAATAAGCTGTTCAATTTGATTAAGAGAATCGATGATAAAGAATCTTCGTGAATTGCTTGAGAATCATTCAAAAATTCACAAATCAAAAATATTCTTCTAATCAACAACATTCTTTCCTGAAAATTAAACACTTGATCATACATCTTCATTAATACTGTCAAGCATCGTCATTCACTTGACTTTGTTCTTTCTTCAAATTTCATCATGTCAAAACATTCATTTATTGAAGAATGTTTCAAAGAATTTTGAAGTTGCTTTTCTCAAATCTCTGAGACTGATTCATCGAAATTCTTTAGTGTTGAATCATTCATCAATGAAGATGACAAGTCATTTGCTGAAACAGTAATACTTTCTGTTTCTATTGAAAACTGAAAGACTTGATGCATGATTCTTGACAGAGAAACAGATCAACTCAATGAGCTAAGTAATCAACAAGATGTTGAAATCAAAGAGTTGAAGATTAAACTTCAAACTAAAGAAATCACTTCTTCTGATTTCATTTACTTTGAGCGTTCTAGATCTCAGAAAATATCTGATTCTCTCTGATTTACTGACGAAAAGAATTCTACTTGAGAAAACTGATACGACAAAATTCAGAATAAACTAGAGATCAACGTCAATCTCTTTTCAAATAAATGAGTCAAACTGAGCTATGTACATTTCAGATTATTCAATGACGCAGCTTATGTCACTCAATCTAGATGCAAACATGACTGTGTTAATCTTTATAAGATCATCGATGATCTTTTGAAAGAACTAGCTAAGTTGTTCAATGATTCAGATAAGAAAGTCAACTTTTGTAAAGAATACTACAACTTGATTCAAGAATCAAAGAAGTTCAGTGAGTTTTACACTCAGTTTCAACGATTATCTTTCTATCTGAAGTATCACGAAAAGCAACTGATTGTTGATCTGAAAGATAAAATAAATTCTCGTCTTTGATTCATTTGAATAAATCAATTAGTTCAATCTAATTTTCTCAAAGAGATTCGTTTCTATCTGATTCATTTGAATAATGATCAGCGAGTCATTTGAGAAATCAAGAACAAAGTCAATCTCATTAAATGCATCAATGATTTGTCAAAAATCATCTTTCATAAAGCTGTTGTTACTCAGTCAGTCAATCATTCAAAATCTGATCATTTAAAGTCGTGTGACGCGATTTTAACTAGCATCAAAGAAGCAGACGTTCTAGTTGAAATCTGTTTCATATGTCATAAATCAAATCATAGCTCTAGAGAATGCTCTGATTGATCTACTAGAATCAATGCAGTGAACAATAAATACAATCGTTTTGAGTTTGATTTTGATTCGAATTTCGATTTAAAAAACTAGTCATCTCTTCAAAAGTCATCAAAAAGATAGAGATTATATCTTTGTGCAAACTAGATGAAATTCTATCAGAAGAGAATTACTTTGAAAAGTCATTTCTAATTGATGTTTTTCTCAACTCTCAGAATCGATCTTTTAGTCTTCGTTCTCTGATAAACAGTGATTCAGTCACTCATATGCTCATACACGTTAATTTAGTCAATAGAGTATGCAAGAAACTAGAAATTTAATCTATATCACTGACAAAAGAGAAGTTAATAAGAGATTATGATGAGAAGATATTTAAGAAAATCATCACTCATAAAATTCTATTCAATCTCATCATCGAAAGTCATAAGAAATTAACTGTATCAATGCTGATAGCTGATATCAATCATCATGAAGTCATATTAAGTAAGTTCTGAATGAATAAAAACGAAATATTATTGAATATGCAAAATAATGTCATTGTTTTTTTGAATCAATTAAATACTTCTATTTTGATTTTTTCGATTCTTCTCAATTCAAAGCATTCAAGTTGATCATGATCAACTTCGCTCTCTTTTATCATTCAGACTAAGATTTTTATTATGCTCAAATGATTTGTTTCAACTACGACTAAGAAAGAATCATTCTCAATTCAAAGCATAAATGCAGCTTCGTTCAAAACTTTACTGAATTAATCAAAGAAGAATCAGACTGAAGTCTTTGTTTTATTCATGATTGATATTGATAAAGAAATCACGTACAATACTCAGTGCAATTTGAACGTTTTAAACATCTCTTTAATCAATGAAATGACTCAAAATTTGAAAGATATTAAAGTCAAGCTGTCATCAAAATATCATGAGTTTTTAAATGTTTTTGATCGAGCTCAATTGAATAAACTACTCTCTCATCACTTCTATGATCATAAAATCGAGCTCATCAGTGATTCAATGCTTTCTCACTGTCAAGTTTATTGAATGTTCTCTGTCAAACTTCTGAAAGTAAAGAAGTAC
>JAABUL010004134.1_pt1 | contig 19982 bp, 24 predicted proteins | sample 5559151 | NCBI WGS metagenome assembly JAABUL01 (sample SAMN10711876, study PRJNA513368) | rock metagenome | isolation source: Antarctica rocks | place: Antarctica: Victoria Land, Pudding Butte sud | reverse complement strand
ATACTCTATTATCGATCGGTATTCCTCGGGTGGATTTCGTACGGGGACGTCGAGGTGGGGTGGGTAGCAGGCAGGACAGCCATCACTTTCGAGGTCCTGACGAGCTTAGGCTTCGAGCAGGCGAGGTTCTTCATCATCTTCATCCTTGGCTGGAGGCGGTGTGATGGCCCTGCGTCATCACAGCTTCAGTATGAGAAAGAAGTATTTGGGAAGTGTGGACGAACTGCAGTTTCAACCGGAGAGCATCAGCGTCTGGATGACCGGATATCAGTCGCTGTCTGAGGATACGGCAGCGTTAGCTTGATTCTTTGAAATCGTTTGGGTATGTCTGATCCCGTACTCTGCTTTCTTGAGGGCTGCAATGTGCTCAGACTCGGAGAGTGTCTCCACGTCTGGGATCAGCACGGCCAGTTGACGTCTTGGTTGGGGAGGCCATCACGACGCATCACGTACCTGAGATCGCCGTATGCGTTGACGGTAGCGCGTGCAGCCAGATCATCGATGGAAGAGCCCACAGCAGACTCCATCATTGTGCGGAGAGAGTGTATTGTCTTAGGAAAGCGGCTACGAAAAACGAGACTCTGTGGCACACCAGAAGGCAGAAGGTGCGTCTATTCACTTTCGCCTTCTCGGTCACAGTACAAACGCCACTTCTTACGGTCGCACAAGCCAATTTTCAAATCGTAGCGAAATATTTTCCAACGTTTAGGATTCAATTCAGGGCTATATCAAGTCCGCCCACAAACCCTAGAATTCTAGAGATTTGACCTGCTTTCTCGGTGACAAACAATGTACTGCTCCTGCTACAGGATGAGAGTCGACCTTAATCGATCGTGAGAAGTGGCCTTGAGAGTATGGTGAAATTGCCGAATTGGATGAATGCACTTTCTGGCCTGTAGAGTAACTGCTGGTGGCAAGCTCTGGTTCACTCTCGCGCGGTGGGCCCTCTGTATCGGAACGTCGCTTCCAGCCACCATGTACGGTCCCGATGTCTTCGCAGTGATCACCGCGCACGATCAGAAGAATAAGGCAGGCAGCGCCTTTAAGCTGAAGCACGACTCGCGGTGGTTCTGCAAAGCAACTGGGGTGTCGCCTTGGAGCCCACAATCAACAGTCGCGAGAACACCCCTGCCGAAGACTCACAGTCCGACACAGAGGAGGAAGCCAGCGCCGTCGACCGCCTAGTCGTGCCTTTCGAGAAGTTGCTCGCATTTGACAACCTCGAGCGGGCTACAGCTGGGCACGGACCCGACTTCATCTCATGTCCTTCTGGGGCACCGCGGAACGAAAGGAATCAGCGGCAGGCAGGTAAGTCAACTACTGATCCACGCATACACACCCATACGAACGCATACCTGTGATGCTAGCCTCTCCTGGCTCCAAAATTAGTGCAATATCATTGTGGACAAGGCTTTTCACATCTGGCTGCACGACTACAACTCGACGCACGGCACCGCAGTTGGGCAAAATGGCCAGAACCAAACGGAGGTGCGGAGGAAGGAGACCTGGCTCCTGGCATACCCGCCCGACACTCCCGACGGATTCGAAAAGACGACGATCCATTGCAGCAGCCTCGCGATCAAGATTGAGTTTCTCAACCACAGGGCAGGAAAACCTCGCTACGTCGAGAACTTGCAGGCGTTCGTGAAGAAGTGCCAGGAGGCAGCTGAAGGGAGTAAGGTCGACCCTCGCGGCGTGGAAGCACTTGACTTGGACAGCAAGCCGCCGACTCAAACACCTAGTGAGGCTCCAACTCCGCGTGACAGGCTCGTCTACTACGAGGTCGGAAAGATTGGAGTGGGAGCCTTTGGTCAAATCCTCAAGGTCATCAAGACACGAGATGGAAGGGCCTTTGCCGCCAAGATATGGAACCCTTCACTAAATAGGAACAAGAGGCGGCGCTCCGAACCTGACCCAGACTGGCTCATGAGCATACGGAGAGAGTTTGCTCTCATGAGAAACAACCCCCATGTCAGTTTGCTACCGTCGATATGTTTGGCTCCGAAGTGGGACTAATTTATGACGTAGCCGAATGTGATACACGTGTTTGAGCTTCGGGAGACCCCAGAACCCGCGATTATTATGCTCTACTGTGCTCTTGGAAATATAGTCGACGCCGGTACCGTTGATGACGACGAGCACGTCACTGCTTGGGGACAGATACTTGAAGGCCTCATCCATCTCCACGCAAAGGGGATAGTCCACCGTGATCTCAAACCCGAGAACATCTTAATCGAGAAGAATCCGCTCTTCAAGGTCATCATCGCCGATTGCGGCATGGCCAAAGGCGCAAGCGACACCACTCTGCTGCAGACTTTCTGCGGCTCGCTTAAGTATGCGGCGCCCGAGGTTTTTCCTGGTCGTAGTTCCGGCCACGGGCCCCCGGTGGACATCTGGTCGGTGGGCGTCATTGTCTTGGAATGGATCTACGGCAGTCTGACTACCCCCAATCTTCCCATATCGGAAAATGAGAATGAGGAAGTCTCCGACCAGAACTGGTACAATTGGCTTGACACGTGGGTCACGTCGCTCCTCGACAGGATGGAGGACCAAGAAGAAGAGGATCGAGTCATCCAGATCCTGGCTCACATGATAGAGTGCAAGGTCACTACAAGATGGTTTGCGATCCGGTGCCTGGCGCAAGGCTTCAAGAGTCGCGTGTTCAAGAGGAGCGTGGCTGATGGTCTGGTCTCGTGCGCAGAAACCCCGGACGACTTCAACTTTCCCACAGGGGAAGAGGAGGACGGGACAAAGACGCCGACTGCGGCACCATCGCTTGGCTCAGCACTCGCGCTATTTTCGGTAACAAGATCCTCGGCGGGCCGGGAATCGGAAGCCACCATCATAAGTGGGGGCGTGGATTCTCTAATCTGATAAGCTTGAGTTCTGTTTATATCAGTAGAAGCGCGTTATACTTCTTCATTCAGGCTACAAGAGCATCAACGGACCTTGTTCTCTTTGCAAGATGCCCACAAGGGTAAATTCGGTCCTTTCCTGGGGATTGCGAAAATTAACGTCTTACCGCTCGGCTTTGATGACCCAGAAGGTGGTCTGTTCCTCGAGGCCTCACGCCTCACGCACTGATCATGCATGCAGCCATAACACGCAGAACATCCAGAATAATTCAGGCTTAATTACAGTTCACGCGATGAAGATATTGAAGAGGGTAAAGATATCACGATCTCACACCTGAGAGGTTCGGAAAATTATGGCTCCCAATAGAGGGCTGAAGGACAGGTTGTGTACGACTACCGGGAAAGAGTCTCGTATCCCGATGGGAGAGAGCTCCGCTTTACCGCTTGTGGAAGCTCTCTTGGTCTAAACTGCACCCTAGGCAGCCCCACGAGGGAGCAGAGTCGATGGCGTCTTGAGGCGGTATGATCTGACTGTTCGCCATCGAATTAACAAGAGTGGTCTCGTGTGTCGATATCCATGAAGTCGCCAGCTCCAATCTGGACTCAATGAGTATGCTCTCAACCTTGATAGCACTCTTGAGTAGAGATGTTTTTGCATGACGACGCAGGACTGCTACTGTTCGACGACCCATTATTCTTGTTTTCAATTGTCGGCTAGTCGACGGGCTTCTTGAATTGCAAACAATGAGTCGAAGTAGATCCTGGAGTTTTTCTGTATGTACTTGTTCTGTGAAGAGAACGCTAGACCAACCAGAGCTGGCTCGGCAACCCAAGGAATGTGAAGTATGTTTATCTGATCTCTTAAACCAAGCTTCGGTTGACGTCGCCGGGGGGGCGCCAGGAAGCCCGGTCATCCTTCAAAGCGGACATGCAGTGGGAATGGTATCAGGGGGTTACCGCGGGGCGTCAACGGACTTTTATTTGCCCCTCGAGCGGCCCAAACGTGCTTTGCAGGCTATGACAAACGGACAGGTTATCGTCAGGGTACAATTCAGAGTAATTGGCTTTAAGAAACGCGAGCAGAGTGCTTAGCTCGAGGTCTAGACGATCAAACTCTTGAGAAGTACTGCCCGGACGGCAATGGCTTGATAAGAGCAGACAAAACATTTGCCTGAAGGTTCATCCGCTGGCAAAATTCAAAAGGATGACTTACTACTCCAAGCAAACGGCCAGAGTATCTCTACTCTCGCCATACTTGAGGACTTGATCGACGAAGCTACGGAATCCTCCATGACGGTGCTGGTTCGACGGCAAAGTCGAGACCACGAAATTAGCCTGGACGTCAAGGTCCTTTTCATCTTGGTGCCGTATCGAATACTCGAATACGCGGGCTGCCTTTTCCAAGACCTTGCGTATGAAGTAGCTATAGAGCGTGACCTCCCCCTCAAAGGCGTTGTTCTTTCCAGCGCCAGTGGTTGCTCCAACTTGAATGTGGATTGTGATGTTATGATCACTTCTCTCGATAATCGGTTGACACCCGATCTTGAAACGTTTATCGAAATCGCTCAAGGAGTTTCAGGTGAGCAACGAACATGGATTTAGATTAGTGATCGTTCTGACACAGTCAGATCAAGCGAGAGTTGCAATCCAGTACGGACGCCTCCATGACGTTACCGTTCCTGTTTTTGAAACCATCACCATAGATCGCCAAGAATCGCATTCACCCATGAGACTTCGAATTCGAGACGAGAACATTGCTACTTGGACTAGCTACGACATCGGGACTTCATCCCCTGTGGCTCAGTTGGTGAAACATTCCTTGCCCACGATCCCCGCCTCTGAGCTCTCAACCAATAGACCTGTCCCTTATACAGTGCGGGTCAGAGCCACAACGCAGAGGCGGATCAACGGTGCACCGGAAGGCACCATGACCTTTTTGAGCATAGTGGTCAATCAGATCAAAGGCTGGGTTGTTATTCCACAAGCTATGGTGCCGTCCAGTATGTGTAGCCTGAGGGTAATATTCGAGGACTCGGTCGAGCTTCCTGCGACCAAGGTATTCGAAGGTACTTCAGGACGGGCGATCGCTGAGTACAACCCCGATCTTATTGAAGGATCAACTGAGCGTGCGATTTTCAGCGACACAGAATTAAAGGCCGGCAACAAGGTGGTGGGACTATGGCTACCGCTCTTTCTAAGTGACGCTTGGTCGACCTCATATGTCGGTGCTCCAGTTTCATTGTTAAAACCAGCTCTCGAGGAATTGCAGCGGGGATCTCTTCCGCAAGAGCCCAGGCTCCTGGATGTTCTGCTTGAGAGAATCAGCAAGAACGACGCGACAGCATTCGGTGTCCCTGAAGGTATATGATCCGTGGGGTTGGTTCTAAGAAGGCGAGTCCCTAACTGATGCACTGCTTAGAGATCGCTTGTCGCCATTTGGATTGTTGTACGTCGTCAAACGCCTCAAATTGTCCCACCACTCGGTCGCCTTCTGGGTAATCTACGACAAGTCGGCCTTTCAGTGGACCGAACCTGAAAGCCCAGACTATAACTTCAAATCAACCGACACAGTAGGGGTAGCGCTTACACAAACCTTTCCAGATGTCCGCGACGTAAAAGCTTTCAAATTCGAGTTCGACCGCAACGCCAAAGCGCAGATACTCATCGGTACTGTGACAAGGCCTCGGCGTACCAGTAATACTCTACTTTCCATCAACGGTCGTCCAATATCCTTCGAAGAGTTGTCAATAAGTATACAAAGTGCTTGTAACAAAAACCGAGAACCCGGGTCCAAGTCGTTCATCTTAGCAAAAATAGATGTTGAACCAAAAGAAGTTGACATCCTTATGGATGCTCGGAAAGAAAGACTTGTCATCACAGCATCAGCAAGGCGATCCTTTCTGGAGAATCTGCGAGCTCGTCTTGGAGAGCTTCCTTGCAGAGCGTATAGCGTCGATACATCACGTGTCAATCATGGGGTAGTGAACGTAGTAGCTAATTCTCAGCCGTCTAAGCGATGCACTTCCGCAAGCAAAAAGCGGAAGACTAGGGGAATCGACGAGGATGGGCCCTGTAAGAGGAAATACACAACAAAAGCACCAATCTTGGAACTGAACATGTTATGTGAGCTTCCTGGGTGCCTTTTCGCGGTTCAGGCCCCCGACGACTACGTTTATGCCGTGGACTTCAGTCACTACTGGGGCTCTTATTGTGGACGACGTAAGAATGTATGGGAAAGTGGGAACGATTATCCCGAACAGACTATGTTCAGAGTCAACCGGAGCATATCACCGCCAACTGCTCGTATTAGGCCAATTAACTTACTGAAGCTTCTATATATATTGTCAATTGTATTTCAGGTGGTTTGAACCTCCTCCAAGTCGACACCGTCATGCCTGCAGCCCTCCCCCATTATGCGGTCTCGAATCGTGCGTTACCTCTTACTGCATTGGAGCCCCAAAGCTATCGCCGACGAGGTGCATTGTGGTATCTGGACGGTGCAGACGATTCGAGAAAATATATTTATATATGAATCGCCGTTCAGACCTCAAACGCGCAAACGAGGAGGCCCTCGCAAGGTTTACCTCGCCGCCGAAGAGTCCTTATCCGCATATATAGAGGAGCAATCGTGGGCCATAGGCCAGCGAGGAGGACTGCCTGTACGAGGTGCTGGCTACGAACCTGCTGGTACTGCTTGCTTGCAGGCAGTACTCAGCAGAGCTGAATGTCCTTAACAACTTCACACCAAGAACGCGAGCGTTGTGGTCGACGCCGACGCCTCGAACGACAGATTACCTCCTCCAGCCTCCAGAACAACAACAACGGCAACACACCAACCCACTTGGATTACCGCGTGTGGTGAGACACGTATTATCAGAGAAGCGCATCTCAATCAACCGATATCTTCCCACCTTACTATTTCAGCTCCCCAAGTGTGTACGACACGGTCGCTGCCGCCGCAGTTCGCCTCCTGCCGCCGCAGCATCGCTCCTACAGGCCACGGGATGGGCGTTGCCCGTGAGAGAGAGCGCCTCCTCTCAAGAGTACGGGAACCCGTAAGAGATTGGAAGAGGAAGAAGGATATACACAAGCGTACGCGTACACACAGGGTTGCGGCTCCTGTCGTCCACGCGCCGCTGAGCGCACACAGAAAGATCTGACAGTCTTGTGTTGCTTCTACATACGGGGGATTTGGGGCTTAAGTGTGTCTCCTGTCGTCCACGCGCCATTGCGTGCATGCAGGGGATTCGATACAATTGGGCAACTTCTACACGCAGGGAGCTCTATGATAAGCTGTGCTACTCCTGTCATCCACGCGCCATTGGGGTGCGCGAGAGATTCGAAGTTCCTGTCATACATGAAGCGGTCATGATACGTAGGCATCGTGCATTTGTGGCCAGACGATGAGGGGCTGATCCCCCCAAAAGGCGGTGGCGCAAAATTCCAATTCTGTTGGGAGCTACGACTCCTCTATGCCCCGGACTAAGAATCTTGTCGCGTGGCAATGAGCAAACGCGATGCCCCGAGAGTGCTGGGAGTTATAGAGGTACTGCTGCGTGAGTGGTTCAAGAGTAGAGAATCTTGCTGTGTGGGTAATGAGCAAACGCGATGCCCCGAGCGTGCAAGGGCTGTAGACTTGGCCATGTGAGTAGCACAAGAGGGAAGGGTTTTGCTGCGTGGGCAGTGAGCAAACGCGATGCCCCGAGCGCGCAAGACGAGATGTGTGCGTGTACGCAGGCAAGGATTGGGAGGTGTTTAGGTATTGGATACAAATTGGTCGGACTGTACGCAGTTCGGCAAGACGGAACAAGGCAATGGATAAAGCAAAGAGGAAGACAAGTTTTATGGTGAAAGTTACAGTATGCGGCGCAGGAAAGTAGCGGAAGATTGGAAAAGGGATGGGATGTCGCGTATGTGCGACGTCTACAATATTATATAGAATCTCGCATAGGCCCGTAACGGGTGTTGAATCGAGTAAAAATAAAAAAAAAGTAAAATAAAAAAATTAACGTATTCGAAACGGTAGGGGGCGCTTCTGCAATGGATCGAGCAAGAACACATACTGTTAGTAGCCGCACAATCCACGTCTGATGAAAAAACGGTAGGCATAGGAAACCAGGCGGGCGTCCTCTGAAGGGCTTGTGCTCTTCACCGTCAGAAGAGCCAACCCGACGCCGGTTCGATTCTCGGCTGAGGATTCTCAAGGGGTCTCGAAGTCTCGAGCATACCACCAACGTTGGACCCACCAGAATGCAAGTCCCCAAGCGTTCGTAGAAACGTACCTCCTTGTCCTTCTTCGTCCCTTGGAGATGGACTGCCAGAAAGCATCCAAGACCCAGCAACCCGCTGACATCAACGCGTACTTGCCGGCGACGAGCGGACTCTACATTATACGGCAGTGGGATTCCACGGAAGAGACAGCGAACAGGCATCGAAGGTCGGCACAACCGCGCCGCCCAAGGCCCCGATCCCTCACCTCAGCACCATGGCTCGCGGTTCCCCCAATCTAAGCGGATCCGCTACACCAATCCAAAGTGAACTCTGCGAGGGTCAGATGTTCCCAGACATGCCAGCTTCCATCTTACCAGTGTACTATACGCTAATATCTAATCACTCATTTAATTCCATATTTTCCATGCCCGATGACCAAGAACTCTCCGTGTATTCCTTTATACCAAACTCAATTTCTTACAAATCAAGATGGTAGAGTCACCCTTGCCAACCCGTGAACCCTTGATGCCCATTCCGTATAGTAAGTCATCGCCACCACCACGTCAACCATATCCCCAAGAAACCCCACCCCGCCAACCCCCCTGCCGCGAGCGGCATGGAACACCGCGCAAGACAAACAGAGCAACTACGCCACGCGAATACCAAGGGCTCCACCCAAACCTCCATCCACGCTCTTGGGTTTAACCCCTCCCCCCACGCAAAGCACGACCTCGCCACCTTCCCGCGAAGAACCCCCCCGCCCGCGGCCGGGCACCGAGCATTATGGCGACAGCGAAGCGAGGTGCGGCCCTACAGTGATATATGGGGTCAGACAGGGGCTGTATTATTTGGTTTTTTTTTTACGGGGGCCGGGGGGGGGGGGCCAAATGGGGGGTTAGGGCGGAAGGGAATCGTGGGCGGGCTGCCGGTGGCGATACGGCATCTACTCAGGGGACGGGCTCGACGCACGAGCTCCACGGACATCAGGACCGCGGGCAGCGCGGTGGAAGCGAAGGCGGCGACGAGCCAACGGGGTTGGGGGTGCTACGGAGGCTATGTACGTGGCGACGGTGCAACGACGACGAGAAGGCGATGCCCGCCCGGCGGCACGGAGGCACCGAAACTCACTCTCCTCCCACCTCCCACCTCGCGCCCCCCACCCCACCTCCCGCCCCGCGAGCGAGAACCCACGGCCGTCCTCGCCGCCCCGGTCGCACCGTCCGTCATATGTGGTGTGGCACGGAAACCCGAAGAGAGGTGCGGGTAGGGTGACGGCGTTGATTTTTGATGAAGCCCCATTCCACGCTGGTCGACGACCCTGACTCGTGTAGCAGACCGATCTCGTACCAACCATTCATGCTGGCGTTATAGCCCTATCCGATGATGGGAGCCCGACCATACCATCGTCAAGCACGCGTTCCATTCCATGAAAATACCAGTCTTCTATGTCGCCGTCCGCAGTACGGTGGATGTTGATCTTACGGTTTTTCAAAGGGATCTGGCCCCGGTGCTAGCGATTGCTCAAGCTGAGCGATAGGAACAAGCGGGTAGATGCGATAGTAAGGTGGAAACGCGGTCGATAAGCGAGCCCAGCGCTCTCTTTGATCTGAAATGGTCCAAAACAGTGATATGAAGATTTGAAACTTCTGATAGTATGGTATCAGACTTTGGCTTTGACGGCAGCCTATATGATTGCGTCGTGCGTTTCGCGACAGTGGATAGACCTGGCAACCCGGCCATCGAACAATCCTCATTACGGAAGACGGGGATGAGATAGTGTGGTACGTTATTCGCTTTGAAGCCGGCGACTATCCCATTGGAGAAACAGCCGGTGGGTACGATGCTGTGAATATGGTCTGACTGAAGTGATGGGAAGCAGTGTGATTCATCTTACACCGTCCGTGCTGGATATCTAGGACAGAAGGGTGTGGAAGCTGGCCAACGAGCAGAGGAAAGAGCTTCTTGTTAGAGTAACTCGGTAACGTGTACTCCCGGCAAAGGTTTTAACTGCTCAAATACGGTCTCCCATAGCACCATGAGCTCGGTTGTGAAGCGTTCTGCTTGTTGCGTTGGCGCAAGCAATGGCTGCTTCCGCCTCCTCGCGCTTGAACTGTACTGTTCTGCGAAGATGTCTGCAAGCATCCCAACGGTGTCATCAACTCTGGGGCCGTAAGCTGGTGCGTACTTGTTTCGTGTGGTCAACTGAACAGCGACTTTAGATGCCCGATGTCATCTCCAGCCAGTCGTCTTCGAAGTGCGCCGTTACGTGGAACCGAAGCGCGTAACAAGCGTGAGCATGAGCACGCGGAACCGACCCGACCTGACGGTCAGTCTACATGAGATACGTCAAATGCGACGCTACAATCAAGAAGAATCTTCCTAAACGAATCAAATATGATCGACTTAATTGAGCAAGCACTATGTTGGCGAAACGACACACGATTGAGTTGTGAAAGAAGATACACTTCAGCGATGAATTTCACGCAAGATTTGACTTAGAAGAACAACTCAAAATTATACGCAAACGTGACAATACTATGAGAAGTCGATTTGACAATATTCAACATGTTAAGACTTCTATAGATACGCAAGCAATTGGCAAAGTGCATGCGTAAACGACGATTAAATGAGACTTTAAAACGCCACTTATATATTATGAGATTAAGGAGTCACAAGAAGCAATTACACACAAGGCTTATATTGAGCAAATACTTGATGTCGAAGTTATCGAATGAATTAAACGAGGCGACAATTTCGTGCTTAAGAAGAACGACCCTTCAAGACATGGAGAAGATTCTAAAGCACGCGAAAACAATCTCGTCACTACATGGAAGAAGCGCCACAACGTTAAAATGTACTTCAATTGTTACAACTCGCTTGATTTAGCTTCAATTGAGACTTGTTGGAGTCTTCCAAAGCGTTTTCAACGTAAAGGACCTCATTGGGACAAGCAAACACTTAAGAAGTTATTGGAGAAGAGGTGGACTCACGTTACGCAAGATTGAATCAATTATTTAGTGAGCACGATGCCACAAAGGCTTGAGAATGTGAAAAGACTTAAGGGCAATAGAACTAGTTGGTAGATTCAGGGAGATGTACTTAGTGTGCAACCCAAATTATATGTAAATGTATGTAGTTCTCTCGTCAAGGCCCGCCTCACGTTGCCTAGAACCTGCACACTGACCTGTACACCAAGCCGACTCCAGCCTACGTCGACATTTCCCACCCTCATTCAAATTTGCACTGTCCGCTGTGCGCGTGGAGAAATCTTGAATGTCGGTGGCGCCTATAGCTGTCACAGGCTCGGCGTCCGTGAAACCTGTTGAGTCCACATCCACGGCGAGCTAGCCTGACATACCGCTATTCCTACAGCGTCTTCTCGGATCGGAGACCGCCACCGATGCAGTGACGGTCCTGGTTTTAGCATCGCAATAGGTGATCGGAGAAAGTATAGGATAGTGCCGTCTACACTACAACTCGCTCCTTTGTTCCCCTTCCCTTCCCGGGATGATGAGGTTCGATATTTTCGAAGCAGATTTGTATATCGTCTTTCAACCAGAGGACGATGTTGGGGAGTGGACGAGCAGGATCTAAGACTGTACTTTCTGTCGTCTCGTAGAGGATGGAACATCTAAGTAGGCGCCATCTGTCTGGATGCGAATCAGCGAGTCGGGTTCCAAAAGTCGTACCCAGCTTCTGGGCCTGACACAGAAGTCGGTAGAGTGCTGATGGAGCACTGCTTTCCATCTTGCTTCTCCAGACGTCAAGCCATCGCTCTGGGGTTGACGCTGCTGTTGTCGGCAATATTCCCCACCCTGTCTCGGTCCAGAAATTGACAAGTTGTCGCAGTCTTTCGCTGCGACTTTGACACTTTCCCAACACCAAACAGCGAGTCCTCCAGGGATAAGCCAAGAGGGGCGGCGCAGCTGTAGAAAGCTTCGAAGATGATCTTATCGATCCACATCTGCTGCAGCCCATCATCCACATGCGTGGTATCTTTGGGGGTTCGCGGCATGTGGGGGAAGAGGACGTGCACTGGGTAGCCCCACCTTTTGTCGTTCTGGCCAGGGTCTATGGGGAAGTATTTGAACTTGTCAAGCGATCTGCCGTTGATGTGCAGGAACCTGGGGTTCTAGGTGATGCGCTGGAGGAACGAGGGACGATAGGCGAACTTGAAGTCGTGAAGCGACGTATCGAAGGACGTTGTGCGGCCGACCATGCCATCGAAGTCCAGTATGCGGCAGAGGGTGGGGTGCCCGAACTCGCTGGTAGGGCGGAAGGTCTCCAGTCTCTTTGCTCTTGGAGAAGTCGATCTACGGTGCGGCTTGGTCGCTAAGCCATCCACGCCATCTCATGTTGTGGTTGTCGTTAAATGCCCGTTGCGAGGAAGCATGCCTTTCGCGTGAAGCGGGGCTGGAAGTCCGTGCATGTATCGGTCGTCAGCGACAGAATGGAATTCCACGCGCGAGTCGTCTCGAACAAGGAAAGCACGATAAAATGAAGTCCGGGTCGGACCTGATCTAGTGAGGGTGGTCAATGGCGGAGGTAGAGCTGGAGAGGGGGGGTGTCTTACCGTAGGTACAGCTGGATTGGGAGACCATAGATACACAGTGTCGCGCACACTGTTTATTAATCACAAGTCTAGAATCGCTCTCGCCGTCCGAGTCGGCTGGGTCCTCTTGCTCGCCAGAATTTTCGTCATCGAACTCAGATTCAAATCATCCTCAGCGAAACCCTCAGCGTCGGATTGGCTGTCATCGTTGGACTTGTCGCTCGAGGAGAGGCTGTTCGAGCTTCCCGAACGCCTGACGGGCGGATCGTAGCCCGAATCCACTCTTGTTGCACGGTGGCACGCTGCGCGGGAGGAATGCGGGCGAGTTCTTCTACCAAGATCATATCGATTGCCCGACGCTTGGCTGAAGACGATGTGGGAATTGAACGCCGGAGTCTGAAGGCGGGAGGGCTTTCGGCTGGGATTTTGCTCTCACTGGAATTGGATGACTCGATAGCGCCATGGCCAAGTGGTCGGAGCCGGTGGGGGCGCCGGATGGGAGTGTGTGGCTAGGAGGCGCCAAGGCCGCATGGGAAAGCCTGTTACGAGCGGCCCAGGAGCTTCGGAAATGGAGAACTTTCAAACTTGATGTGGATGTGCTGGTCTTCCATCAGTCGTGGCACGCACCATGTTTTATGTCTAGCAAGACTGTGGACACCGCCGCTATCGGTGAGTCGCCCATTAGCGAAGTGCTAGTCCACGTCGTTGATTGACCACAGACACTTCCCACAGGCTCCTACGGTCCCAGTGCCCGCAAAATTCAGTAGCGTCGAGGGCTGTACTTCTCACCTGGCCACGTCAACGAGTTCCATTCTCGAGACCACATAATAGCCCGGCCTTCCCGCCTCGATCAAGTCGCCATTTGCCACCGCATCGACCACGAGCCGGGGCACCACTGCTATCAGATGGAGTGCACCGGCATCCACTTCAAAACCGACGTCTGTCTCGACAGCCCCACCATCAGCTGCGAGCGCACTACCACAACCAGCGCCTCCTTCAACGACTTCGACACTGAAAGTCGGATTGGGTGATGGCATTCCACCTGACGTGCTTATGCTCGCCCTCTCGGCTTATCTCCTCTTATGGACCCGACAACAGCGGGCCCGTAATCACGATTCCCTTCCGCAAAAGAGCGACATTCCTGCGTATCATGACAAGCCTTACCGAGGATCGCAGCTATCAAGCTATCAGATGCCTCTTTAAAAGCTGGCGTCGGTCGAGCGGACACAATGGCCGGTATGTGCTACTCTAAGGCCATGAAACAAAAAGAGCGAGGATGCCGACATTTTTACAGGCGGTGTACATTGGGCGTAGGAGGGTTTCACAAGCAAATTGGCCGGTGGTTGCCACGAGCCCTGATAAGGTGATGGAAGAAACCTGAGATCTTTCCTCATGAACTGCCTACAGAGGACTTGGAAGAATGGGGTATGATGTGGTCCACGATCTCTTGCCAGCCTGGGGATTTGCGCGTTGCACGTCCACAACTACCTTATGAGAAGCTGGGACATGAATTGGCCTTCAAAATCGAGGTATTCCCGACATATGTGGCAACCCTGGAGGACGATGGACGTTGGAAAATTCTAAGATAAGAACTCGAAAAGACTTGACAGAAGCATATCGGGATATGAAACCACTGCGTCCCTTACCGACGGGAGTTCCGTTTCGATTTCCTGCAGCAGTGGAATTCCCTTCAGTATCGGCCATAGGCGACGCGATTCTTGAGCGGGTGTCATAGAAGTCACCTCGAGTGGTGAGAGAGCTTAGAGTGTTGTTCGGGAGCATGGAAGAGTCGAATGCCTTGGTTGAACGGACACGAGAGAAAGCCGCACAACATGTTGGAGCATTGTGGCAGGAAATCCAGGAAGTCGAGCGGGAGGTGTTTGGAAGAGACTTCTGGAGGATCACGACGGAAGCAGGTTCTACTTGCCCGAGACCAAATCATCAATCCGATGCAATCTACGATAGGGGACTGCCACCGGCCTTTTACGAGGGAGGGATTGAGGAATTCACTTCTCCAGCAGTTCGGCCAGGAAGAGGTGAGGAAATCATGCGATTCAGATTCGGTCCAGGAGTTTTCACGGCCTCTGAACTCCCAATCCGACAGGGTAGCGCTGGGGGAACTGGTGCGTCAGGACACTCAAGACAATCAAGCACGACTTTTGGAGGAGTACAAACGAGGTCGCCATTAGCACCCAGCGTTCCGTTACCGGCTCAGCGGAGACGTCGTACAGGAGGGGTGAATTAGAACATATCAGTCTCATGCACAGCGAAGTCTGAAACATTCTCCTCGATTGTATATTGATGCATTTGGATTCTGTTACTTCAAATTACGTTTTCCATATAATGTATTCTGATGTCGAAGCTGGCGCCACAACCAAAGTTATCAACTCGGTGAAGCACGAGCAGATAACGATGAACGAATCAATTGATCTGAGTTAAACTGTGGCGGATGCCTATGATACATTTCTACTATCTAGGATGTCTGAGACAGACTATGTAGCTAACAATTCGTCTTCAGTTTCGTATTGTTTTCTTCTTCTTCTTCTTCTTCTTCTTCTTGTTCTTCTTCTTCTTCTTCTTCTTCTTCTTCTTGTTCTTCTTCTTCTTCTTCTTCTTCACCTTCCTCTTCTTCTTCTTCTTCTTCTTCACCTTCTCGATCTTTTCGAATTTGTGCTATTCTTCTAAGTAAGTCGGCGACTGTTGTATGCGAGTATTCCTCTGCACTTTGCAAAGGTGTCATATTTTCGTTGGATCTAGGTTTAACATTCAGATCGCTCCCGTTCTTGCAGAGCAACTCAATACTCTTCTTATGATCCGGCTTATCCTCTAAGCCGATAGGACTCAGGCAATCCAGAGAATGAATTGTTATTGTTAGAGCATTGTTCCCCTCTCTATTCAGTATGTTATCTCGAGCCCCATAGGCGCAAAGAATTTTAATGATTTTGAAATATCCTTTTCTACCAGCGATCATCAAAGGTGTTTCGTCTCGCGTTTTAGTTCGCATTTCGTCAAAGTCTACGCCTCTTTTCAGTAGTTCCTTTACTACGGACGTATGACCGTTTTCAACAGCGAAATGTAGAGCTGGTCTCTTAGTTGAAGCACCTGCATTGAGCAGTAGACAAGCAATATCGAAGATGTCTGGCAGAAGGTGTCTTGGATCTTTGAGCAGACGTACGAGAAGATCATTGTATTCTTTCTGTTTAAGATCAATCTTGTTGCTTTCTAGAAGCCAAGATACCATTGGTACGTTCGGAATACCAATAGCTATTTTCAGATTTGCAAGTCTAGTTTCGGGAATCCACTCTAGTAGTTCTTCCAGAAGATGAGTGTTCTTCGACTTAGCTAGTGGATCGAAATTATTCCGATTTTTTTGGATATTCTTCTTGTTCGCCATTGTCTTTACTATCGATTTCTTGTAAACTCCGCATATTGTGTTAGTTTTATATAAACTAAAATTTTCATGCTATCGAGTAATGGGAAGCATAATCAAACAGAACAAGTACATCTCTCTATAAGCTTGCTTATAAAATACGATGTAACAAAACCAGCATCTAAGATCAGCCTTTAACTCCGGTTATGATGATACCGCCAAGACAGAGCATCATGCAACATAGGATCGTAATAAGGTCTGCCGGGCAACGCTGCTCCCACAACATACAGCAGTCATATTGATTAGTAGCGCAGAATCCACCATTCTAGACTTCTGCCGAATGGACTTCATGCGCAAGGAGCGGAATTTTTGCTTTGAGCGAGTGACAGCCTCGAAATCACTACTGAATCCCAAGATCTAAGAACTCTGATTGCTCAATATCAGTCTGGCTAATCTCTACTCAAGGTTAAAGGAATAGACAAAGATGAAGAGTATTGTTATGCTTGTTCCAGGACAGAGAGTGGACACGGTAGATTGTCGAATAAGCCCGTCGAGATTGTTGCGTGTGAAACATTCGAATCCGCAGTAGACACAGCACAACACTACTTTATAGCTCCACATATAAGATTCTAGAGTTGTCGAGAGAAGTTGTACCAAGAAGAAACAGAGTGCTAGTGGACGAGCATTTGGACATCATGCGCAGCATATCCAAGCTAGCGATTGCACACACCTGCGTAGGTTAAGTCGATGTTGACCTGATCTCAATTCAGAGTGTTGGAACAATATAATCTATTACGACCTAGGCCGGCCGGTACCGGGGATTCTGGGATGGGGCGCCCGCCGTAGAATTGTGCGCTGCAATCACTTCTAGATATTCTGATATGATTTTTGATTGCACGCGTGGGTTCCAGTAAGCGCTACGTGTGGAATCACAAATCATGTCAATATTTGAAAAACTCGCGACGTATTTAGGTAAGGTGGGAAGTTCTCGAGCGCACGCAGTGCTCGCCTGCTAAATTGATCTTTCCGCTTAGTCAATAAGTTCTTTCTCGGGATTCATCTTTCTGAGATGGTTTTGTCCTGGCCATGACGTTGGTGCGTTCGGTCAAAGCTCGGATGACGTACTGCTTAGTAGTGGTTAATTCGAGTTTCAGTTCGTCGCTTACGCCATTCAGTGGCCTTGGAGGCATTAGAAAATATTCCGCGGCTTCTTCCTTTCGTGGTAGTGATCTTTTGGGTTTCTTACTCCGAGAAGTTTATGATGGTTGGCACAGGGCTTGTGGTCTAGGCTCCTGTGACTTGGGTAAGGATTCTCGAGCTCCTGGTCTGTGCAGAGTCTTTCGTTTCTTAAACGATCCACCAAAAGAATGTACAGGGGAAATGGGAATCACGCGCCCGCTCGATAAGTTCTGGGGTTGCCCATTGAAGTCAAGGCAACGTTTGCAGTGCTGACGTGGTTCTTGATGAGCTCCATATAGTGTACTACATCGTTGAGCCATTGTTCGGTGACTGTAGATGACATTGTTCCTTCTTCTGAACTTGGGCGAGCATTTATTTCACGTTAGCATACAGTAGGGTGCCATGCTCGTGGATGTCTTCGGGGAGCTGAGCGAAGCGGTGTCGCTAGAGTTCTTGGTGCTCCTGCGGATCTTGGAAAGACGCGACATTAACGGCACGCGAGATGGGGGCTCGCGGTCAGATACTGCGGAAGAGATTAGCATGACGAGCGTTGAACCGTGCAAGGAACAGCTCAGAGCAAGGGAATGATCGCTCGGACAATTTCTCGCACGTCGTGTGGGTAGAGCCTATGGCACTGACGGCCCAGGCGTTTTTAATAATGCTAGGAGTGTTCTCAGAAGTAGGATGGATGTTGCTAAGTCTTTGCTCTCCGCATGGTGCAGGAGCTGAAAATCCTGTCGAAATATAGGTAAGAATTCCTGCCGACGCTGCACAGACTACTCGATGGTTCGGTCCTGCTCCCACTGTTTCTGGGCTTGCAACACTCTGGTCTTTGTGGCCCTTTGCGAATTGGTTAAGGATACATCGTCGAGTGCAATTAAGCTTTCGATAAGATATCAAGTATCTCCACCAGCTTCGACGTGGAAGCTGCGTCGCGCAATACGGCGTGATAGCAACCATTTGACCCATCCGGGTTAAACAACCTGCCACACCCGACGTGCTGATCTCTGGACCAATCCTCAGCTAGCACTGGACACCCGTCTTGGTTGTAAGCAAGCTTTATTGTTTTTACTACTTTCACGTTTAATGCTAGCACATTAACACAGGAACTGGTTCCGGTATCGAGAAAGCGATCCACATCGAGGCATCACGACTTTGAGAAGCTTTTATCGTAGATTCGCGATGGCTGGTAACAACTAGCATGGCCACGCAAGGCGGGCCAGTGAGTCCGAGAAAAAGACATAGGCCCATTCGCTAGGCTAACGCCAGTCGTCTTTGCTTTTTTGACGACTACAGTTCGCTGTGGGTGAAGCAAATATATACATGACGAGGAAGAAGCACCTCCTAGGCCTTTCAAAGGCGGCAAGAAAGCGCCCAACGGTATCCCCTCCCAGCGCCACCAATGTAGCAGGCAAGAAGCGCAAAGCCGCAGTAGAAGTAGATGTAGAGAAGGAGGGTGACGACAAACACACCTTTGGCATTCACCATCATATACCCATGTTCTATTATTACCTTTGCTCCCTCGGTTCTGTTGTTTTGTTAGTACATTCCGGGCTCTAGCATTGTTACATGCTACATCTTGGAACCGGCTCTCGACGTTGGCCTAAAAGTGAATATCTTGTTGTGGCATTTGGTGCAACATCTATTTTCCTGATAGGTTCTCAATAGGCGTTCTAGACGAATCGTCCGGGACCTCCGGCGCCCACCTTGCCATGAACTCCTTCAGGAGCTTCTCCTCCAGCATCGGTTTTCCGTATACTTTAAATCGCAGATAATGCCAGCTCTTCGCGATTGACGCTGTCGTATGTTTCCCTGCAAGAAAGCTAATAGCGCTGGTCAACGAGATCTCAAGATGTACTAGATTGGGAAGGTCAAGTTCTCGTTCTAAATGCTCCTCGAGTGTTGCCCCTTTTAGGCGCTGGATCATGTCGTTCGTCACACAGTCTCTATCCTGCCAAATCTTTTGAGTGAAAAGTGGCGTGCTTCTCGCCTCGTAGATGTATTTGGTCACCCTGTCTACCCTATTTGGTAGGGGGTCGCACCATTGCTCGATACCTTCGTCACAAGCATCCAACGTTCGCGGCCGCCCGTTGAGCCAGAGAAAAGGACCGATCACCGTGTTGTCGAGCAGCGCGTTGAACGCGGGGGCCAGGATTCCCCTGCGAAGTCTTACATGTTCACAGATATATGCAAAGACTTGAATTGTAGCATTCTCGTGTATGAAATGTCTGCCAGCGAGGACAAGCTGGACGTCGAGCCAGCTCATTATATGGCCGAAGCTCACAGGGTCGCATTAGGTTTGTAGCCAGGATTTGTAAACTTGAAGCATCTTAGGAATGTTGACTGGGAAGTGGCTTTCAATCTTCTGCGCCAGCGTCTCGATAGTAGATACTCGCGTTTCGACAGATGTGCGAAGCTTGTCAACATCGAAATTTATCGTGTTGCATTTTCTAACGACCTGGACTGCCCCAATAGTGCAGCAGAGATCGCCGAAATTCGGAGTTTCCGTAATGGGATCGGAAGGCTGGTAGACTCTAATTGCCTTGATGCCTTTGAAAAGAACTTCCGTCACTTTTGATAGGCCTCCAGGAAAATCAAGCGACCGCATCGGCTTTCTAATCTAACGTTAGCTTTGCTCTAAGATAATTCTGTAAAGCTGTAGATGATCTACATTGCATTGCGCACGGTTTCGTCGCCAAGCAATCTGTACCAGTCGGAAAAGTCTTTGCTTGGTGAGTTGCCATCCAGCCCTTCCATGACGCGTTCAGTAACATCTCCATGTTAATCATACGTAGCATATTGCACAAGTACGTGC
>JAABUL010004132.1_pt1 | contig 19990 bp, 12 predicted proteins | sample 5559151 | NCBI WGS metagenome assembly JAABUL01 (sample SAMN10711876, study PRJNA513368) | rock metagenome | isolation source: Antarctica rocks | place: Antarctica: Victoria Land, Pudding Butte sud | reverse complement strand
GTCCATGGCCTTTGACAAGCTCTGGACGCGAACCATTCAGAGCTGCTTGCCACTCAGCGTTGGGATTGCACTATTAATCAGCGATATCTATCATCGAACGCATCGGCGAGTTCAATCGAACAGTAGTACCCTTAAGAGTCTGGAGGCCCCGTCAGAGAAAAGCAAGGAAATAACGGAATGGCAATAACCCGGGCAAATCAGAAAGGCAACTTGAGGCAGAACTAAGAAGGCGAGGGGAAGAATCTGCGATGAGGAGAAATGGATCAGTAAGTATGCGTGGATGCTTTAAGCTCTTCGCCATGCAAAGAGTATCTACTTTCAGCGGCTTCTGTCCGCATTCATTGAAGCTGCAAGTTAAGGTACACTCGACAGTACGCGCCCACACTGAGACCGGACGCTGATAACGCTGTTACAGGAGTAGATATCTAGCTACCTGGTAGATGTTGAGGTCCGCGGTCAGTGGCATACACCAGCTCGAGTACAACGATAGATAAATTCCTTAGCTTTTCAGCCGAGCCGAAAAGTCTATTTCTACTTAGGTCTGGGGTCCTCAAGTGATATAGATGGACGGATCTAGGAGGATTTCACTCCACTTGAAGGCTCTACGACATACAAGAAAACATTGGCAATCTCATCCCAGCTCGGGTCTACCATCTCCTAACTCTACACTATCCCGCTGCTTTGCATGTGCGTTGTAACCACCAAATATATAGATATTATCTCCAATGCTGATGACGACGAGTACTAGAATTTTTCGATCATCCTGTAGAACATCACATCAAGATTGCTCTATTCCCAAGCTGCTGACACTATGCCCAACATTGTTTCCGTCCCAGCTGTTCCATTGCTTCCGTTGACAGTAACGGGGGGTTTGCAAGTGATAGGCCGCATTGTGACCCTTCAAACGCTCCATCTTCTAAGGGTGTTGAGATTTTCGTCATTTCGACCCTCCATAAAGAACTGCGCCTACATTGCGCCATCATCCACCATCCATGCAGCAAACAGATCTTTCCTTCGAACCTAGTCAGGCTGTCAGCGTCGGGCCCCTCACAGCAAACATAAAGAGCGAAGTAGATCTGATGGTGACTGCTATAGTTTGCTGACGGAGAGCACTGTATCCCCATACCAGCCCGGTACCCTGATACCCATGTCCAGTAAGTCTATTGAGATTCAATTGCTCATACCAATATACAGTTCCTGCTCGAATGATGGTGTCATTGTGTAGATGTGGCGGAAGGAGCTGAGCGTGTTTCCCCTGAGCTTAATAGTCGCGGTCGGGAATTAGCGCCTTGGCAACGAAATCTGGGATATCCTTACAAACGCACCTTCCTAAACAGCATTATCAAAACACCCTCACCACTCTTCCTCTACCTTCGCAAACCTGCAGCACCTCAATTTTCTTGTACATCATCCTTCTCAGACCTTTCGTAGACGGCTTGGGAAACAACAGCTTCATAGAGTCACATACACCGAATAGACCGTCTCAGCTTTGATGGCTTCTGTGAGTCTGCTTCGGAACATGACAGCCGTTTACATGTGTTGAAGATCAATGACACTCTTGCTTACACAGATTTAGCCACGTCCCCCATACTACAATCAAGGTCAATTGCCCAATGGCGCGACCAACGCGGCAAATATGAGCTCTGGTGGCCAAGGGCCGAACTTCCTACCAAATAACGGTCGTGTCATTCAGAATGGAGGTACACGCATCTTATGTGTGGCTGATGTTCGCGGTACGTATATTCCATCTAATTGAGCTCAAGTGGCTGCGGCTGACGCTGCGAAATCATCGCAGGCAACCTGAAATCTTTGAATGAGCTAGCACAACAAGCAAAAGCCAACTACATTATCCATACGGGTGACTTCGGGTTCTACGATGAGGAATCGATAAAGCGTATTGCGGACAAGTAAGTCGTTCCTAGCACTTTCCCGATCTCCCTCAACTATGTACAACCGACTGATTGCTTTACCCAGGACCCTGAAGCATGTCGCTCAGTACTCACCTCTCCTCTCGGAAAATACCAAACGTGTTATTCAAGCATCTCAGCCTCAGAATTTCGATGTCAAGAACCGCTTCTCGCCTCACGAGCTCCAGCTATCGGAGCTCGGAATGTTCATCAATAAGCAACTAAAACTTGATGTCCCTGTCTACACTGTCTGGGGCGCGTGTGAAGACGTCCGAGTTTTGGAGAAGTTTCGGTCTGGGGAGTACAAAGTGGACAACTTACACATCATCGATGAGGCCAATTCGAGACTTCTGGAGGTTGGAGGGGTGAAGCTACGGCTTCTCGGTCTTGGCGGCGCTGTGGTCATGCACAAGCTCTTTGATAATGGTGAGGGTCGCACTACAATAGCTGGTGGTCAAGGCACAATGTGGACCACACTGCTGCAGATGGGAGAGCTTGTGGATACAGCCAATCGTGTCTACGACCCAACAGAGACGCGAGTCTTCGTCACGCACGCCTCGCCCGCCCGAGAGGGTTTGCTCAACCAGCTTTCCGTCACCCTCAAGGCAGACTTCTCGGTATCAGCTGGTCTTCATTTCCGCTACGGAAGCTCTTACAATGAGTTTAGCGTTAACCCAACCCTAGATCATTACCGGGGCAAGCTCGCTGCATCAAAGGCATCTTTCAACGACGTCTGGGAGACCGTCAAGAGCGAGGTAGAGCCCGCAGTTTCCCAGAACGAAGCTCAGCGACAGTTACTAGATAATGCGCTGGACATCGTCTCGAAGATGCCCACCGTTGCGAACGGGGGCAATCCATTCAGCCAAGCGATACCTGGGCAAGGCACTGGTGGACAAGTGGACGAAAGTGCATTTAAAAATATGTGGAATTTCAACCTGGCCGATGCAGCATTTGGTTACTTGGTGTTGGAGATTGAGAGTGGAAGGATCGGTACGGAGATGAGGGCCCAAGGCTTCAACTTCGCGCACCGAGGCAGTGGAGGCAAGCAGGGTGCGACCCAGCCAATCCAGTCTCCTGCCCAGGGTGGACCTACCAATGCTGTCATGCAGGGTATGGGTCCAGCTAACAATCGTGCCCCTGTTGCGCCATCGTCCCAGTCCAGTCAACAGTTCAGTCAAGCGCAACAGCCCGGTCAGCAACCACGAAGCCAACAGCCTCCGAGTCAACCGAAAACAGTTCCTCCTCCACAACAGCAGCAGCAGCAGCAGCCGCCGCCCCAGGCACAACAGCCCCAGACACAGCAGAATCGAGGACCGCCAAATCAATCGCAACGCGCTGGTCCGTTGGGCCCTTCGCCTGCTCCTCCAGCCCCCGCAGCACAAAATCAAGTCAAGCCTGCGACGCCTCAACCTTCAGCTCCTGCCTCGACGAACGCAACCGCTTCGGCACCATCCGAGAAGCCCACTCCACCCACTCAAGCACCAACAAAAGGACCCGAGAAGACCAATGGGTCGACCTGGGATAACAGCACCGCGACACTTCCGGGGGAAAAGCCAGCAGATAAGAAGCCAGCATCGCCTGCTATAGAAAAGAAGCCAAGCACTGGTCTCTTCATCCACAACTGCGAGAACGAGCAAGCAGTGCGTGACATCTTCCCAGAAGAGGACAAAGCCAAGATTGTGAAGGTCGACCGACATGGCAAAACCAACCATGTCGTTCATTTTGCGAATCATGAGGACGCAGCTGCGGCATTGCAGCGTCAGCCTGCGGATCACAAGCAGAAGAACCCCGGCCCAGCCAAAGAAGGACAGTCTCTCAAGCCGAACGTCAAATGGTATGACGATCGAGGGCCAAAGCCCAAGTTCAATCGTGATAACCAGGGCTCACAAGGGGCCGGGACTTGGCAAGGAAGCAATCGCGCGGCCTCTGGCCCCGGGCCTGGAGCACGACCAGGATACCAGAGCGACCGAAATGCTAGCGATAGCGAAGGCGGCCGAGGCCGCGGTGGATTCCAAGGTCGTGGCCGTGGCGGTCGAGGTAACGAGCGGGGCGGTCGGGGACGTGGACGTGGTGGCCGCGGCGGCGGCGAAGGCGGCGAGAGTGGAGCGCCAGCGGCATCGAACGATTCGAAGCCAGCGGCAACACCGGCGCCGGCAGCAGCAGCACCCTCTGGCGACAAAGCTTGAAAATCACTAACATGAAGTAATCACAGCCGAAGCGCCAGGCCAGCAGCAACAACCTTTCCTTCTGGGACAGTGCGCCATCATGACGCGGCGTCCCATTGTCTTAGCATTTCTTGACAGACTCTATAGCTAGGTGATTAGTCTGGCAGGCAAACATTGGAGGAAGATAGAGGAAATGCTGGGACCTTGCATGCGTCATTTTACCCTTACAGCCTTGGCGATCATCTGAGCGAGGAGATTATTGTGCAATTGTGTGATAGTGTTGACTAGCAATGTATTCTAGCTTTTAGAACAAAAGGTAGTCGCTGTAGTTGTTGGTACTACTTTTGCTGTCCCCGTGCTGACACCAACAGAACCTCAGATCTGATAAAGATGAAGGGACGATGTTCGTATTCGTACTACCCCGGATTTCGCGAAAGACTAGCGGGCGATCTTCCGAAGCGCGCAACTCTGTTTCACTTTTGCCGTGTGGCTGGTGACGCCGATGTTTTTGCTCTCCAGCAGGCACCATCATCTTCACTCTGCTAAGACTTTCAGAGGAAAACTACGTACCATTATCGGGGCGTTCTGGTCTGTCTCGTCTCGGTCGCAAAGCCCCTTTCACAAAACCCTGGACACTTCCAGGCCTGAGCAGGAGGAGCCCCTGTTGCCTGGTTCCATCCTTCCACTCCTTGGCAGCTTGTGGATACATCAGATCTTGCTGCCGCTTCGCGCCTTGGTTGCTGTTTTTGATCAGCGCATCGAGGATACCGGGCTCCTGGGAATTCTAGGGTCCAAGCGCCCAGCAACTCCGAAGATGAAGTGGCGGTCGCCCTTTAAGCTGCCCAAAGTGTTGCTTGGGTTGACAATAGTTGCCTCTCTCTACGTGGACGTGTCTGCCAACGAGGGAAACTGGACGGAGAAACACGAAGCTGGAAGATGTGCGATACGTGGCCAGTGCGGAAAAAAGTCTTTCTTCGGTGGCGAGCTGCCATGTCCAGACAACGGCAAGGCGGAAGCGCCGGACGAGGATACGAGGAAGAAGCTCGTTGCGATTTGTGGTGACGGATGGGATGATGGAAATGTTTGCTGTGACAGTGCCCAGGTGAGATCTTGTTGGGATCAGGCAGACTTTGCAATCTGGACTAATTGTCAACCAGGTTGACAATCTGAAGTCCAATTTGAAACGCGCAGAATCTATCATCTCATCATGTCCGGCGTGCAAGACGAACTTCTTTGACCTCTTCTGCACCTTCACGTGCTCCCCGGACCAATCTCTCTTCGTCAACGTTACGGCTTCGCAAAAGGCCTCGTCTGGGAAGCTTATAGTGACAGAATTGGATAATCTGTGGTCAGATCACTATGGGAAAGGCTTCTACGATAGCTGCAAAGACGTCAAGTTTGGCGCGACTGGTGGCAAGGCAATGGACTTTATTGGAGGCGGAGCCAAGAATTACACGTCCTTTCTCAAGTTTCTGGGAGATGAGAAGCTACTTGGGAGTCCATTTCAGATCAATTTTCCCAGACCTGCGGTTCCTGCGTACGAGAACATGACTGCAGAGGACCCAAAACCAAAGGCTTGCAATGACACTGATGAAGCTTACCGGTGTGCTTGCGTGGATTGCCCTGGCTCATGTCCCGAGCTTCCGAAGGTCACAGAACAAGAGTATTGCCACGTTGGGGCTCTACCGTGTCTCTCCTTTGCCGTCATTCTCGTCTACTGCGTATTTTTGCTGCTGCTCGTGACCGCAGTATCTGGACACATCGCTTATCAAAAACATAACCAACGAAAAAGTGAACGGCTACAGCTTCTTCAGGATGCAGCGCTTAGCGACGATGAAGACGAAGGCGACATTGTGCAAAATGCTGGCACACTGGACCGACCCTACAAGCAGTACAAGCTGAACCACATTTGCGACGCAGCGTTCAATAGCCTGGGCCGCACTTGTGCCATATACCCTCTGATTACGATAGGTCTCAGCGTCTTAGTGGTAGCTGTTCTCAGCATCGGCTGGATCAATTTCGAAATTGAGACCGACCCCGTCCGCTTGTGGGTCAGCCCTTCATCTGATGCAGCCAAAGAGAAAATCTTCTTCGATGAGAATTTTGGACCTTTCTATCGCGCCGAACAGGCTTTCATTGTCAACGATACCCATCCTTCAGGCGGCGGACCCGTGCTTAGCTACGACACACTAGCTTGGTGGTTCGATATTGAGGCTCAAGTGCACCGAATGTTGTCGCCAAAAGAGGGCGTCACGCTCAATGACGTTTGCTTCAATCCAACAGGTGAAGCGTGTGTAGTACAGTCTTTGACAGGGTACTTTGGTGGTCAATTCTCGAGCGTGGACCCGGATACATGGAGGGAAGACCTAGCACACTGCATCGAACAGCCTGGGGCACAAGAGTGTCTGCCAGATTTCCAGCAACCACTTAGCAAAGACATCATCCTTGGTGGGTATGAGAATGGGAATGTCCTCAGCGCCGAGGCCATGATCGTGACATGGGTCGTGAATAATTTCCAGCAAGGAACTGCCAAGGAGAAGCGAGCAATGGACTGGGAAGAGGGTCTTAAGAGTGTGCTATTCAACGCTCAACGCGAAGCCAATGAAAGGGGGCTCCGGCTATCCTTCACCACCGAAAGCAGTCTTGAACAGGAACTCAACAAATCGACCAATACTGATGCAAAGATTGTCGTGATCAGCTACATCATCATGTTTCTCTACGCTTCGCTGGCTTTAGGGTCTACGACTCTTTCTGTCAGATCGATACTCCACAATCCAGCAAACGCATTGGTGGCATCGAGATTTACGCTTGGCGTCATTGGTATTGTCATCGTGCTAATGTCGGTTTCCGCTTCAGTGGGCTTGTTCTCAGCTTGTGGTGTCAAAGTCACTTTGATCATTGCGGAGGTCATCCCGTTCCTTGTCCTGGCTGTTGGCGTAGACAACATCTTCCTCATCGTCCATGAGTTTGAGAGGGTCAACGTCAGTAGCCCTGATGATGAGGTAGAGAATCGAATCGCGAAAGCGCTTGGGAGGATGGGACCAAGCATCCTTTTGTCCGCCTCCACAGAGACCATCGCCATCGCTCTGGGGGCTGCAGTTGGCATGCCCGCCGTCAAGAACTTTGCCATCTATGCTGCGGGTGCAGTCCTGGTCAATGCTCTGCTACAAGTCACAATGTTCGTCTCTGTGCTTGCTTTGAACCAAAGGAGGGTCGAAAGTAGCCGAGCGGACTGCTTCCCATGCATCAGAATCAAGCGTGCAGATGTAGGCAGTGCTCATGGAGCTGGTGCATATGGCTATGATGACGAGGGACCTCTTCAAAAGTTCATTCGCAAAGTGTACGCACCCGCGTTGCTCAACCGGAAGGTCAAGGTCGCAGTCATCGTCCTTTTCCTAGGCATATTCACCGCTAGCCTAGCTCTGATACCTGAGGTAGCCCTAGGCCTTGATCAACGCATCGCCTTTCCTCAAGGATCGTACCTCATTCCATACTTCAACGATCTAGACGCTTACTTCAACACCGGTCCCCCAGCCTACTTTGTCGTGCAGGATCTACCCGTCACAGAGCGTAGGCATCAACGCGAGCTCTGCGCCCGCTATTCGACTTGCGATTCCTACTCCTTGACCAACGTCCTCGAACAAGAGTCCAAGCGGCCGAACGTTTCCTACATCTCCGGCTCAACCGCTAGCTGGCTAGATGACTATTTTACCTGGCTGAACCCGACCAACGAAGCATGCTGTGTCGAGAATGGCAAGACATGCTTCGCAGACCGTGACCCACCATGGAACACCACCCTCTACGGCATGCCTGAAGGCGAAGAATTCATCCACTACCTCACCAAATGGCTGCACTCCCCCACAAACGAAGACTGCCCTTTCGGCGGCGCCGCACCCTACAGCACCGCTCTCGTCATCGATCCCGCCACCCATCCACCCTCAGTACCAGCCTCCCACTTCCGCACCTCCCACACCCCCCTCCGCTCCCAATCCGACTTCATATCCGCCTATGCCTCCGCCCGCCGCATCGCCAACACCGTCAGTGAAGACCAAAACATCAAAGTCTTCCCCTACTCCAAATTCTACATCTTCTTCGACCAATACGCCTCCATCATCCGCCTCACTGGCACCCTCCTTGGCTCCGCCCTCGCCATCATCTTCCTCCTCTCCTCCACCCTCTTGGGCTCCATAGCCACAGGCGCAATCGTAACCCTCACAGTCGCCATGATTGTCGTCGACGTCATCGGCACCATGGCCCTCGCCTACGTTTCCCTCAACGCAATCTCTCTCGTCAACCTCGTCATCTGCGTCGGCATCGGCGTCGAGTTCTGCGCCCACGTCGCGCGCGCCTTCATGTTCCCCTCGAAATCCGTCATGGAGAAGGCGAAACCTCAGTTCCGAGGCAGGGATCTGAGAGCGTGGACGGCGCTGACGAATGTGGGCGCGAGCGTGTTCAGCGGGATCACGGTGACGAAGTTCCTGGGCGTGTTCGTGTTGGCTTTTACGAGGAGTAAGATCTTTGAGGTGTATTACTTTCGGATTTGGTTGGCGCTGGTGGTGTTTGCGGCCGCGCACGCCTTGGTGTTTCTACCCGTGGCTTTGAGTTTGGTCGGTGGTGAAGGTATGACCTCCTCCCTGATCGATTCCCGAGGAAGAGTTGGGATGCTAATCCGCGTTCTGCACAGGCTACGTTGATCCAGAATCCGATGGTAGTTTGGAAGAGGATCTGGCGAATCGAAGGTACAGAGCACTGTTACCCGAGGACGACTATGATTCTGATGACTACTGAATTGCGGACATCGAGGTCGGAAGGGGACGACTTGGGTTTTGCAAAGCATTGCGTGGATAAGTATGCATCTTCATTGGTAGCGGCACTTGCAATGTGCATAGCATAAGGTGGCGATGGATTTACGTATATCAACCTCATCTGCAAAACCATCTCGATCAATCTCTGCATCAGCAAAGCACTCCTTGGGCGTTTCTGTAAGAATCTCTCGTTCAGGGATAAAGCCTCCAAAGCTTTATATAGAATACATAGCCTTGACCTCAAGAATCAGCGATCAAGCCTCTGATTCACAGGATCGCGAAGGCAGCGAGCCAAATGCACAAATGGAAGAAGTATGCAGAACCACTAGGCCACTGAAGCATAGCCCAAGCTATTCAATTCACAGCATCCATAGCATCCATCCCTCATCCTCACTATCACCACCCCCTAGACTCCATCATGTGGGCTTGCTTAAGAATAAGACGTAGTACTTTCGGGCTTCATACCACTCTCTTCCGCTCTATGGGCGTACTGGGGTTTTGTGTCTATGTATGTTGCTTTGATCTCCTGGGATAAATTCTTATGGTGAAGGTTGTGGCATTGAAAAGACTCCAGTGACACCTCGAACAAGATCTGGAAGACTTCATCGCTGTACATGTCTGCATGGGTTTTTGTGATGGAGATATGTTTGAGGCAAGGGACTGTAAGTCTGAAGGGAGATATGAGGAACCTGCAGGAAGACTGGGAGGTATTGAGGTCTTTTTTGGAGTCATGCAGATCGCCCATGCCGTTCGTTCATCGAATATGGCCCGACTTTGCGACAAAAAAGTCATTTCTGTAGGCGTATGCAGGAGCAGCAGAGAGAGGGAGAGGAGCTTGCGAGTTTCGGTGTCTAGGTTTGGGCTTGAACTTAGGTAAGCTATTCTAGATACATCTCTTAAAAGAGACCGGATTTCGAAGCTATGATTCTGAGAGTCACTTCGTCTGGGCTACTGCTGTTCGAAATAGTCCTTACGCTTGCTTGCTCCCATGACGACAACGAGAGGTGATTACGCGCAGTGAACTCAGAAGGTTGTGCGTGTTCAAATCCATTGCAATATCAGACTCCCCTTTCCCAAACATTTCGAAATTGCCTAGCCGCACTGCCGCGCCACATTATCATGAGAGGAAGAGAGCGACTGTTATGAAAGTGGGGACCGAACCAATTGGTCCTGCTGCCATATGATGCATTGCATCATGGCTTACCTCAGTCAAAGCTTCAAATCAATAAGACAACAGCTAGATAGCGTAAGAGCTGTCCGCCTTCTCGCCGACGGCAAGTAAGGCATCGGCCTGGAAGTTCTTGCGCTTGTCCTTGGTGGCGTGGGAACTGGCAGCTCTCTTGCCGACAGCGAGTAGAGAGTCGGCCTGGAAATCTGGTCCCATCGTTGGTCTAGGTTTTCGTGTCGCAAGGATCGAAGCTGATTACTTACTGATTGGCCTTGCTGCTGGCGCTCCAACAGCCGTACCGACTAAGGGAGCAACAAAAAGGACTCGGTATACCATGATGAGACCTTGAATGCGTTTGTGGCATATCATCAATAGAATGTGGGCTAAGAATGCATGTCTCGGTACTCCGGACTAAGTATAACGGTTCGATTGTCGAGAAGGACCTTCTGATTGTCAAAATTACAAGGGGCTTCTCGGGCATCCAGTAGTGCTGTGCCTTTCACAAAGTCAAGCTACGTACATGATGACGGCATCAGATTCTGAATAATAAAGTGTGTCATGGTTGTGTCCCCAGACAGAACGTGTGCATTGCGCGCTTGCATGAGCTGGTTCCCACAGGACGACTGCGTATGCGCTTGCATGAGCTCGCCATTCGTACGCATGAGCACTTGCATGGACTTGCGTCGAAAACTTCCCGCCGAGAAACTAAGAGTGGATCAGAAGTTCCAGGGTGCATTCGGTAGCGAAGCGTGGCCTCTCGGGGTTCAATGGCGAGAGAGCTGTTGACAATCTACTGATGCCGCTGAGGCAAGTACGGCTCTCCTACCAAGCCTGTTGTCGATCAAGAGCGGCCATAAAATGTTAGAATACCAAACTGTGATACTATTGTTCCATGAAGGACTGATCGTCGAGGGTTTGACCCGGCTCGACTTTGGTAACCAGAAACCTTTGTCTGGGGAATTCCTCCACAATTTGATGGATCCGTTGATCGCCTGGCTGCGGCTGCATGAGTGCACCGTATCGAGATACTGGACTGATGCAATGATACCAAGTTGTATGGCATAGCAAGCGAGTAGCAATCTTCGGGTTATGCAATCGCATAATCCTTCTCCTCTCCCGAAGCCGCCCAACTGCCTGGCGAATCCTCATGCAAGTCGATTGGTGTTTAAAGGAATAACTCTAGGCTCTTGAGTGAGCGAAATGCCGAGAATGCATCATGCAGGATCACATGGGATGATGAGCTTCCTATGCGACGAAGGACAGGGCACTCGGATGGGAGAAGGTGTCTAGACATGGCTCAGTGCCCTGCATAATCCTTCCTGGCTGATCACTGCTTTGTGTGGTGAGCTGCCTGCGTTCGCTTGGTTGCCTTCTTTTGCCTGCATCCATCACTTGCCTTACATATTTTGAGATGACGGTCATAGAAGGCATGAAAATCTCCCTGCTTAGCCAGAAACCGTGATCACCACCATTTTTGGAGTCGTCCAGAATGAAAAGAGTGAAGAACAGGTACGGTAGCCTCGTTATAGGTAATAGAGCATAGTTAAGTGCTAGAGTTGAATTTGGAAATCGAACGGTTCCTGGCGGACCGCTAGAGCCCGCCGGCCCACGCGATCGTGGGGGTCGACTTCGGCTCCTAAAGTGCGCAACCCCTATGTACCACCATTTGCACCTCTCCCGTGGTGTTGTGCTCGGACCCGTGAGGATGAGGGATAGGAGCGGCTATTGATTCCACTACGTTGGGGCATATGAGTGATGCAAGCCTGCATTGATATCACTTGTAACGGATGCAATCACATCAAGATATCGCTGTCCAGACAGCAATGAGAGCTTTCCAGTTGGCACGATAGATCTGCGCTATGGCCGCATTTTCTAATTAAATGTAACCGTCCTCGAAGACTCATCCGCTTACCAACCTGGCCGCTCACTCCATCGTTATCACGATCTTCCTTGGCCTGTCGATTCACGTCCGGATATCTCCAAAAAGATATCACCAAAATTGCTTGCTGCGATACATTGCCTAATGTCAGTCTTGCTCCGTCTACAAACATAAGCCTTGTTACTCATAAGGCTGCAGCGCCTGTCTTGGAGATGCCGGAAAGGTTCAAGTGGAAGCAGCCCGAGGACGCTGTAACACTGGATTGGAATCCTTAGGAGAAGGGTAAGTTGCCTCTGCGGTTCAAGAAGCCTCACTCAACAGTTTTCGAAAGCCTGTGGGATACGAAATGCTTTTAGAGAGTGCACAGCATTGCTGCTTGAGGCAGGATTATCTTGTTAATCATATGGATGCTCTCAGAGCCAAAAGAGGGCAGAAAATCCTGTCTTGACAGAATGCGAGTCATAGCTACACAGAATATTCGACCGATGTTTTGCACCTTTATCTGCTTAGATATCATGTTCTTTCTATGTTTATCCTATTAAGCGTACTAGCAGAATGCTGACACTTCTATGACTGTGCCTTCGAACTACCTCGTTTGGGGCGTCATGATGTGTTTGCCGCATTTTGATATTGACCCAAATATACAGATGTTTCATTCACAACAAACCCTCGAAAATCAGCAACCAACACAGTTTCACCGCCCATCCCCCGCTCTCATGACATAGCAAGTTGAGGAACGTCAATTTTCAGCTACCGCCCTCATCCAAAATGGATGCCAGAATCTTGCTTCCGGCACGGTCCTTGGTACAGTACCGTGTGTTCCGGGATACTTCCATCGACTGTCGGGATCTGGAGAAGAGTCGTTTCCATATTGCTTGGATACTGCGTCAAATGCCCCTTGACACTGACACTGGCTGTGTCTGCTACAAAAATCAATCCATTTTTCCCTCCCTCTATGTAGGCTTTCGTATCCGAGTTTGGAACTGAGACGACAGCCTGACCGGAAGTGAACGACACGAACCTAAGAAATAACGGTTGTCAGACGCCCAAAGCATATTTACGTTTAGGCTTAGATTTAAAACTCACTGAACCTGAGGAGCGTTGTGGAATCCACCGTCGTACTTGGCAGGAACAATGCCGAAGCTCACAGCGCCAGCGTTAGCCAATGGCGCAAACGCAGCCCCCACGATACCAGCTCCGGTAGAGACAACGAAAGGTGCTGCTAATCTCCAGCACTCGATCGTCGATGTACCATCCTTGGCGGTGATTGCTGTAACGTTGAGATACTTGGGAAGCTTTCCAACATCATTGGCAGGCATCGTTGCGGACGAAAGCCGTAGGAGCATGAGGAGCAGTTCAAGATACATGGCGCAGGCGCTGCGAGATTTAATGAATCCCGTGAGACACCGAAATATGCAGGCAAGCAGGAATTGGCCGTAAATTGTTGGAGAAGGCGAAGAAGGCTGCGAGAAGATAAGGAAATGCTGAGGTGCAGAATAGCGGTAAAGAGGGGGGCACACACTCGAAAGCGCAAAGATCGTGCAAGGTAATTTTAGACGAGCAACACATCAGCCCCTCAAGAGAACCTCAAATGTACGTTGATCCACCCCACCACAGTCGAAATGGATGGACTAGAACAATTTACGGAGCAGCATGTGCAGCTTGATCTGCATTGACGATCACAACGGAAATGATACCCTATGCGCTTCCCGAATCCTACATGACTCGTGGAAGGAAGCAACCGCATTGACCCCGTAATAGATGCGCTCCAACGTGCATACGGGTGGGACCTCCCGGACCGACAAGGTCCTTCCGCAAACCAGCTCGGCGCTAGGCTGGGAAACATCTTTCAGCTCGTAGATCGATGCAATGCGTGACGTACATGACGGCCCTATTCAGTCCACCACACCACTACGTGCCTCTGTAACCGTGTCAGTACGTCTGAACAAGAGTGATTGCGACACGGAATGGACGATTGTGCGGCAGGTCTCAATCCTTCTGGGCAAGATGCATCAGCCAGACAAAAGCTAGGGATGTTGCTGGCAGGAGCGAACGCCTTGTACCACACGAAGGATCTGCCACTGACGGTCAGCTCTGATGAAATTCAAAAGATGAATGTGGTGGTGCAACTTTTCTTAACAAACTTCTAGCCAAAGTGATTATACGCTACCAATTTTCTACGTATAGTAGTCTCTCTTAAATCACGAGAGTGATCATCTTATAGACTATAGTCTGACATGGCGGCCAACACCAATACAATGCCTGGGGTAGAACCTCCACCCGGTGTCAGATCTAATTTCGTCGATCCTCGCACACACAACGGCCTCATCATCACTGTTGCCGTCCTTGCCGTTGCTTTTTCGACTTTCTTCATGTGTCTCCGCATATACACTCGCCGCTTCATCAATCACAAACTTTGGTGGGACGACTGTCAGTGGTTATCTCGAAGCCGTGGCACGGTATACACAATTACTGATCTCAAAATCTAGGGACATGCATACTTGCTTGGGTTGGTCTGATAGCCCTTGCAGGCTTGATGTTCAAAGCTCTTGAATATGGAGGGGGAGTTGATCTGTGGAACGTCCCTAAAGCAAGCTACGGTAAATTCACAAAGGTCAGCAGGAGTACTTCGCATTGTTCTCATAGGCAAATACATGACTCACCTTGCTATCCTAGCTATTTCACAAGGTAGAAATCGTTGCTAGAGTCTCAATGTTTTTCACCAAAGCTTCGATCGTCCTTCTATACCACCGCGTTTTCATCCCAAGTCAATCGCGAAAGGGTGTCATTTGGTGGGCGATTTGGTTTGTCTTCTGGTGGAACTTGCTCTATGCCGTGGCCCTTATCCTGGTAGTGACGACCGAATGCATCGGAAAAGAGTCTCGTATGGCGAAAGGAGAAGAATGTCTCGACCAATCTGCGATCGTCATTGGAGCAACCGTCATTAACGTTGTGTCGGATCTGATGATTCTCGCCATTCCCATCGTGGCCATCTGGGGTTTACAAATGGCGAAGAAGCCAAAGATGCGACTTTTGTCGGTCTTTGCTGTCGGCTTAATGCAAGTATCCGCCAGCTCTATGCAGATTTGTTGTCAAACACGCGAGGCTAACGGGAGCTCAAGGGGTGTCTTCGCCAGTATCGCAAGACTAGGGTATCTAATTCCTAAGGCAAGCAAACCAAACCAGACCGTGATCATTATGGTCCTACTCATGTTCAAGTACGTCGCACAATCCTCTAGTGCGAGAATAGATCAGAGCTCACCAGATCCTGCGACACAGCATCGCGGAGCAGACCAGTGGCGTCGTTGTGAGCTGTATGCCCGTTCTCCCGGCGCTCCTTCGTCACCTGTCCCAGCATTACTCTTCTCACGATTCCGACACTTCGAACGCCAAGGTATTCATGAATAGCTTCTTCGCCAATAAACGCAACGCGAAAACATCGGGTTCCCGCGTCGGGACTGACGATCCGTCAGCCGCATTCAGTGAGTATGCAGAATTGACCGATATTGAGAACCAATGGGTGGACGGGATGCCGGCTAAGCCTGCAAAGTCCCAGCCAAAGATAGCCAAAGTAGGACATGGCCCTTAAAAGCTTGAGGCGGAATCTTGAAAAGCGTATTTGGACTTGTGGGCGCGCTACTTCGACTGTTTGAGGCCATTCCTACTGCATACCTTTGTAGTAAGGACTCATACGGTCTTGGAGCAGTCGGGAACCGGTAGCACTGGTTATGAATAAGGCACTGTCTTGGCTGAGCTGGTTTCGGTTGATATATCCCCATTGTTGGCGCTCACTCACTAAATCGTTAAGAATGATAGAGCTTTGAATATAACCTGTTGAATGACTATATTACTACTATGAGGGAAAAAAACTTTCGACTTCGGGAGCTAATAACTTAGCGAGTTTTAGTCTATTTTTGCTTAAACTTCAAATTCTAGCTATTTAACTATTTTATTAGTAATACATAATATAATATTCGTAGATTTCCTTTTAAAGCTAGTAAAAGCGGGTCTAAGTATAAGTCTCTCCTTATAGGCTACTAGAACCGCTAGGGCTAACTTCTTAAATTACTAATATAACCTCTTAATATATTAGTAGGTATTATTATAATATAAGTAACCTTTATAAGATAATTATAAGTTCTATAGTCTTAATATCTAGGATTTAATAGTTAAATATATATATTTATTATCTTAATAAGATACTATTCTTAGTCTTTTTAAAGGTAATTATAGTAACTTTTAGAGCCTTATATATAAGGATTAATTAATATAGATAGTATTAAGTAAGAGTAAGTATATATTAATTTTAATTATTATAATAGTATTAGTAGATATTAAGTTAATCTTATATATTATCTAAGATATATATTAAAGTAAATTTTAGCCTTAAACTATTATTAGATATAAGAGGCCTGATTAAATAATAGATTAACTTCTAGATATAAAAGGTAGTATATTTAATAAAATAATTAATATAATTAATATACTTATAAGTAAATAAGAGTTAAATATTATAATTAATAATATTATTAAGTAATTCCTTATTATAAGTAGTTCTTTTATATACTATTTACCTATCTACTTAAATAGTTTTTATCTTATAAACTAATATACTTATATCTTTTATCTTAATATAATAATAAAAATAAAGAATATATTTATAATTATATAAAAAAGACTTAAGTAAAGCCTTTTTAGACTCGCGCGTGTAAGAACTTATAAAGTTAAGATTATTTTTTAATAAAATATAATTATTTACTTCTTATATCTTAAAGAGTAGGTTTAATAGTAATATTATATAATATTAACTTAATAATATAATATTAAAAGTCTAATGTACTAATTAATTAAATAAAATCTTATCTTAATAAGAAGAATATACTTATCTCTTATAAGACTCCTTTTATAATAACCTTTAAAAAGGATTACATTAAGTTTTATTTAAATAAAATATTAAGAATTAAATTATTAACTATTATAAAGTAATATTAAGGGCTTATAAAAGGTATTAAAGTAATTAAAGGATTATATATTAAACTTAAAAAAATAGGGGTTATAAGAATAAAAATTAAAATCTCTAATTTCTTATACTTAATAGTTTTAAGTAAAATAATTTTAATAATTCCTATCTTAAGCTTATAATTAATAAGGATATTAAATAAGATATTAATAAATAAGTAAAAATAAATTTATTATAATTATTAACTTTAACTAACTAGTATTATCTTATTAGAGTTAAAATATAAATTATAAAGCTCTAAGTATATTATAATAATTTATCTAGCTTTATTTATAAGAAGTATAATTTTTATTAATATATATTATAAGGCTTTCTTTAAGTAAGTAATTATTTAATTTAAAGGCTTGAATTTATAATTTATAACTATTATAATTACTATTATAAAGATAAAAGATTAATAGGAATAAAAGAAGAGGAAAAAGTAATATATAAGAGAAAGGAGAATTAAAGGTTTAATAAGTTAATAAATAATTAATAATTAATAATTATCTAATTTAACTCTATTTAATCTAACTTAAAAAATAAAATAAGAGTAAGCCTATTTATAAATAATTTGAATTAATACCTTATATAATTTATATATATATATATTATATAAATAAGATTAGATTAGAAGTAATATATTATATTTCTATATATAATTATAATTAGGAATTATAATATAATATAATAACTTATAATAAATATAATTTCTAATAAAATATATATAAATATTAATTCTTTATTTAATAATAAGAATAAATAATATAATATTTAAGATCTATTAATAAATAAATATTACTATTAAAATAAGTAATTATAAGTAAAAAAGCTTAACTTATATAAAGATTAAAGATTATAAGTATTATCTATTACTACTTATTACTATATCCTTACCTTAAACTTATATGTTCCTAATATTTATAATATAATATCTAAAAGCTATTAATAAAGGAATCTTACTACTAATATATTAATTATAAATAATAAAAGTTTAACTTATAATAAGATTAAGGAATATAAGTATTATATAAGTATTATATATTATTATATATTATTATATCTTTACCTTAAAGATATATATTCTTTAATAAAGCTATATCTTATTTATTTAATCCTTTTTTATTTATTACTTAGAGGCGCTATTTATATATATTAAAATAGAAATTATATAAGTAGTAATATAAATGGAATTAAATAATATCTAATAGATAATACTACCTTATATAAGTTTAAGGAGAAATAGCGCTAGCTTTAAGATAGGAAGAGAATATCCCTAATAATAATACTTAATAAGATATATACTTAAAATAATATTAATAATTATTATTATTATAATTATTATAATTAAATAGAGTAAACTTTAAAGCTTTTTAAAATCTATATTAATATTATATAAATAGAAGTAAGATATAATAAATAAATCTAATTAAAGAAGATTCTTTAAAACTTAAATCTCTAATTTAAAATAATATAAAGTTAACTTAAAGTATTAAAGTATTAAGAGAGAGCTACTAATAATAATATTCCCTACTAAGATATAAATATTAAAGAATAATTAAATATTATAATAAATTTAAGGTACTTATATATATTAAATATTATATATATATATTTTAAGGTTATAAATATATACTTATAGTTATTAAAGAGTAAATTAATAACTTCTAAGTAACTAGATATTAATAGAGTTATTTAAGAGTTATAAGAAGTATATTTAATAACTAGAGCTAATATTAAAGCTTAAAGCAGGTTTAAAATTTATAGATAAAGTAGGCGAGTAAGTAAGTAAGGGTACTAGCCGGAAAGATATAGGATAATATAGGATATAGGCCTTCCTAGCTATCTTATAGGAGGGGATAAGTTTAGGGGTTTTAGTCCTATCCTATTATAAGATAGTATAGGTTTTTATAGGATAATCCTATAGGATAGGATATTTATAGGACTACTTTATAGGATAGGATATTTATAGGGTATCCTATAATTACTAAGTAGAGCTAGGTATTTATAAGGAGGAGTATAAAAGATTATATTAAGTAAATATTATAATTAGAATAATAACTAGAAACTATATATTTTAAATATTACTTTAATTATTAAGCTATTATATATAATAAATAAAGTATATAATTATACTTTTATAAACTACTCCTTCTTAGGGAGTTTAAGCCTTGTAATATATATAAGAGTGAAGAATCTATAACTATAAGGATATATAATATATAAGTATAACTAAATATCCTTTTATTATAACTAAATATACTTTATATATATTATATATAAGTTTAAAGCTACTATAACTATTAATACTAGTTATATAGAAAATATATAGATAAATTATATTTTAATATATTTATTAAGAATACTTCCGTAGCTTTTTATAGGCCCTTAAAGGCTTTCTACTAGAATCTAGTATTATTATATAAATTAAGGGTAATCTTATAAATAACTTTATAAAAAGGGCCTTTTAAAATAAGGAGATTATATTCTTTCTAGAAGTAGTAGATCTTATAAAGGATAATAGCTATTATATATTATTAACTAAGATTAATAAGTAAAATAATAGTTATAAAGACTTATTATCCTATTTCTATCTAGGCTTCTTTTTTACTATACTAAACTTTAGAAGACTAGTAGTATTAATAAATTTATAACTTAGGGCTTTCTTATTACTTATAATACTTATAATACTTGTAATCTTATAGGATTATTATACTACTATATTAGCTATTATAAATTAAATAGCTTTATTAGAAGTATATACTACCTTTTATATTTAGGTAGAATATTAGTAATTATTTTTATCTAATTAGGTTAAGAAATATATAAATATAGTCTTATAAATATAAGATATACTATTAATTATAGAAGTATAAATATATTTAAATTATAATATAATAAAATAAAGAACTTTATAATAAGGATATAATATATATAAGATAAGACTTATATACTCCTAGAGTTATATAGTTATATATATATAATATTTAAGGAGGTTATAAGTTAGATAGTTAAGTCTTTCTAATAAGATATCCTTATTATTTAGAGTAAATATTTAGATTTCTTA
>JAABUL010004131.1_pt1 | contig 19996 bp, 24 predicted proteins | sample 5559151 | NCBI WGS metagenome assembly JAABUL01 (sample SAMN10711876, study PRJNA513368) | rock metagenome | isolation source: Antarctica rocks | place: Antarctica: Victoria Land, Pudding Butte sud | reverse complement strand
CCCGCCATGTGAGTGCACAATGAAGGATTCTGGAGATATCATACTCATCGAACGACTAGCTCCCAATATCACCGCTGCAGGTCCTGGAAGATCGCATGGTCTTCAAAGTACGCGGTGAATTTCTTGAAATGTCCTAGCTGCTTATTGTACGGGTCCCTGGATCTTAGGAGTATAGGACCAAATGATATAACAGAGACCGTGGTCAATCGGTTTTTACAGCTTCAAGCCTGAGCTGAGCTGGACACTTTCGCTGAAACACCAGAAATCTGCTAGTCATATCCGAGCCTAGCGCTTTTTGGCCGCGGCTTGGCTCCGCACCTCCATCTGCCTATCAACTTCTCTCATCCACACGTTGTCGCATCAAGCATACCCGGAATTGGGGGACACTCCGCAAAAGCGAGCTGTGCTAGAGACGCTTATGTACTCTACAGCCATCAGAATCCCTAATGGATCGCGAGAGCTCGGAAGCGGAATCCTACCGGACAATTGGCGTGGGGTCGACGAGAGATGAAAGGTAAGTGGGCCAAGGTGCGCGTACCACTTTCGCAATTCGCTACATTCCCGACAGCATAGGCGATCGACGCTGGGTTGATCGTTTCGATTAATTGCCGGCAACTGTTACGTGTCCAGCACGACTTGATATGCACGTATGTGATATTGTCCCTCATGTTGATCATCTTTCGTACTTTTCCTTAGGTACACTTGCATATAAATTATACAATGATATTTGGCTCCAACACTCATCCCCACAATCTGTACACATTAAAGGCATGTCCCGCTTCCTTGTTCTATCAGCGCTTCTAGCGGCCACTTTGTTAGGTGCTATTGGACATGCGTCGCCCCTTGACAGCGACCGGACCCTACACTCGCGGGACAACAAATGGAAGCTGAAGTGTAGCAACGCGCCTGAGGTCGTTGCGGGGAAGTAAGTCCATTCCGCCTATCTCAATGGCGTCAAGTGGTACCATGTACCAGATAGGGCCACTCGGCTGATACGAACGAGCAGCCAACCAAACCAAACCGACGTCGTCCTTGGAACAAACCTCCCACCTTCCGGCTCGAATCAAGAGTTCATGAAGTACCTTTGGTGCACCGTCGGGACAAAGACCTACACATACTTTGGCTTCGGTGAATTGACTGGCTCAAGACCGCTACCATACTACAACTTCACCAAAGCCTACGTTCAAGCGGCTATAGAAGTCAACAAGTTCATCCTGGCCAACGGCGCTGACACCCACCTACACAACAATAACCCCGGCTATTGGACGCTGAGACCTGCAAACACCAACGTTGAGATTTGGGTGCAGTCCTCAGTGGGCGTGATGACGTATGGTATATTGCAGTCCGCATTGAGCGGATTGACAGTTGCGGCGGCCAACTACAACAAGGCCAATTACCCGATGGTATTCCAGATCAATGACGGAGAATGGGGTGAGGTAGGGATCGGCTATGCAGGCATTCTGGATAGCAATGGGCAGTGTTATTACCGACTCGCGGCAGATGCGACGAATGCTTGTCAGTACGTATCGAATGGGTGGGTGAAAGGTTTCAATTGACGAGTCTGCTTCGGTCGGAATAGGCTTTCATATTCGAAGTGTGAAGCGCTCTCTGTGAAGAGTCTGTCCACTATTTCAATACTGTCCATCCTAAATTGACATCAAGATCTCCATTCATATCAACAAGTCTCAAGATTCCAAGCACCGTCGATGAACCTACAAAGCTGCATATATTCCTTAGCTGCATGACGCTATGATCAAACCTGACTAGTGTGGGTACGCATTCTCACAAGGCTACCTGCCTTGAATATCTGCAGGCACCAGGCTTCCTGATCTCAACAGAAGAGATACACAACAGGCATTGCGGTAATATCGACTAATCACACGAAGCTCACTGTATAGCCTGATAACCATGGCCACAGCCGCCCATCCAGCCTCAAGCCAGCCCGTATCTATCCCAATGCAGAATCTACCGCCTTCCATGTCCAATACCAGTGGATCTCAAAATGATGGAAGTGCTATACCGCCACCGCAGAGCACCATTGCTGGCCAAGAATCCGTCAAGCAGAGATCTCCTAAAGGAACAGCTGCAGCAACGAACATCACCATAGCCTGCGCAGCCCTATTGACAACCCTTGTCTTCGGCATAGGTGCTTGGATTGGCCAGCAATACGCCAACGACTATACTCGGAAAGGCTACGAACTCAGTCTGTGGCAGATCTGTGCTGATCACCCGGTACGCAACTCTTAGGTGCAAGGTTTTACCACGGAGCAACGATTAACTTCACGTGTAGGATATCCAGAGAGACGAACCGTGCATCAGTCGTCTGCGTGCCGGAGTGCACTTCTATGCTGCAAGAGATGATTTCCTCCTGGCGCACGCTCATATAACACCAATTTCTATCAATCCCGACGATCCCCGTCTTGGAAGATCTTTCACCATTGTTCCGGGGTATAGCCCGACAGGCTTCTTCCGTCCTCAAACGTCTCCTCTGAGACTCCCAGGTTGCTCGGCATTCAGAAATTTGCAACCAGCAGCCTCCTTTTGTGGTCAAACCTTTCCTCCGAGACTCCCAGTTTGCTCGGCATTAAGATATCTGCAACCAGCAGCTGCGATACGTCACTGTTTCTCCGAATTCACCTTACATATTCTTGACCTGCTCAGCGCGTGTCGGTATTATGTACGGCAAGACCCACTTGATGTTGCAATACCCACCGTCATAATTTGCACAGCAGCCCGGTGGGATTTTACTCGGCAGCTGAAGGGGCATAAAGCTACGGAAATTTCCGGTCGTGTTTTGTTGTTACCAATTATTGTCACTATGCTGTCCAATCGCAGTCCCTTCGTTCACATGGTTGCTAGTATGCATTGCTGCCTCCAATCTCCTTAGCCAAGTAGCCGCCAGCCATCGACCCTCATGGCTTTCTTGGCTTCATCTGAGGCATGCTATCCTGGCATCAAGATTATATATGGCCATACGCCTCTCGCCTGCTTAGCTCGCAGCTCTGTGGCGAAGCGACCTCTGGCTCCGACCCGGAAAATCTCGATCTAGCGCTTCGAGTACATGTCCAATGATGTACAGCGACGGGTATCATATCATCCCACTGTCTACATGATGGCTTACGGCCCTGTCTCCTTCATTAAAGTGTGAGATGGAGATGCACAAGTCTACCCAACCCCATTCAGGAATGTATACCAGAGTCACAGACATGAACGCTATGACATCCCTGCAGGGTAGAGTCCCACAAAACTACAAAAGCCTCGAAGCCGCATGCCGCCACTATCAGCCCCGAACCAGTTGGACATAAACACATAAGGCTGCAACAAACATCGATTCTATTACCTACAATATCTAGTACTCGAGCAGAAATAGAAGACCTTTTCAACGCAAATCAACAAAAGACGTATAATCAGGCTAGTCGCAACATAGCCCAAGCTTCGAACACCCCAACAACCACCCAGCCTAGATCAAGCCCACATTACGCTACCCTACCAGCGACACATCCCATCAACGCTACAGTCCCGCTGCAGCCTACGATATCAGCCACAACATCACCATCTTCGTGCAGCCCAAGCACCAACCCTCCAACGACCTTTGTTGCAGCTGCTATCCTCAAGTAAGAATTCCCCAGCTCTACCACACCATAGATAAAACCCAGCCTCAGATCCTCGCCACCCTAATCTCCAGTGCAGCCGCCTAGACTACTCAAATTTACAATCAGAAGACTGCCAGAAAAGAGCTGTTAGCGCGGGACGTGTAAGGACTTTTCGGTATGCGCCGTTGCATCACAGTCTCATTCCATTGACAAGTCTTGCAGAGCGAATGTGCACACGGAGGAGGTTGAATAAATGACACATACTTCTGTTATGAATGACTCAGAGGAGGATGAATGCCAGCACCTTACGAGACCTCAGCATCTTAGGTATCAACTTGATGGGAAATCTATGAGCACGAATTCCTCATACCAAAGGTATTTCCTACTGCACGTATGCAATCTCCCATCCTTCACAGACCAGTCCTAAACATAATATTACAAAGCCTAGCCTTACAAAAGCTGCAGCCTTTCTAGGCGTCCGTATGTATTCGCTATATACATCTTCCACATGAGCTACAGCTACCCATCATCCTCACCGCAACTTTCAACGACTTCTTCACCATGATAGCGAAAATAATTTCAGCCTCAATCGCTCAGATAATATTCGACCCACTTCATCGACCCCCAGAGCGTCTTCTGGACAGATAGTCGTTCCAGGCATGGACCTGCACAGCCATCCATACCAACTTATCAACTATATATCTACCCAATACTTCGTAACTGCAACAACCCCATCGAACCACCCCCATTAAAGCCCTTAGCATGCTGGAGTTCACACCACTCTCCTGTTCCCTCATAACGAGGTAACATAACGATACAGCATCATATCCACTACCAACAAACCCCTCGCTGCGCAATCACTACAAACACAAATCTGCATTCCGATACAACTATCGCCCATCCATCAACAAAAGCGCGCACGGGCTAGATTTTATGAAAGAGGGTGCGGCCAAGACGGATGGAAGCTGCATATCGAACGCACGAAGGGGAGTAAGGTCTATCAATACCACGATAAAGGTGGAAGTGGTGAGACACGTCTTCGAAATCCCAGCGCCAGGTCGCCGGTAGTAACAAAACTCAAGGCGGAAGATGGAGCAGCGCGACTGACCGACTGGGTGGATGATGGAGCTGCGCGACTGACTGACTGGGAGATATTGCTAAGAGGCGTATGGTGTTTGGTGCTGCTAAGATGCGAGATGCGAGATGCGAGGGATGGGAGATAGAGCGATTATATAGAAGGTGGAGGCGAAAGATATACGGGGACAGCGCAGACGGTTGGGGATTGGATGAGATGAGATGAGATGGATTGGTGAATTGGTGTCAGGCAGGGGAGATTTATATGTTATTCTCGATGAGTGCTGTGTGTGGGCTGTTAGGTGTGTGGCGAGAGGCGTAGCTGGGGAGTAGGGGGTTTGTGAGTAAAGAAGGGTATGAGAGGAGGGTGAAGCGGTTGGTTTATTTCCAGGTGGGTTTGAAGAGTTATTGTTTTGCGAATGGAGGGGAGATGGTTGGGGGAGGGTCTCGGATGGAGTGGGAAGGTGAGGAGGAAGATCTAGGGGGCGACAAGAGTTAGGGGTTGCATTCTGTGAGAAGGTTTGTGATGTATGCGAACGGGGTCTTCGAAGCGAATAGAGAGGGTTCTGCGGAAGTAGGAGTGAGTGTGGGTAAAGGGGTACAAGGCAGCACGCTCGAAAGAAGTGTGAAATGTATCATAAGTCATACTTCATTCCATCCTACCAGCCTCTACATCATATCGCTGCCCGCATCCCTATGCACACCCACCGATTCATCCCTCCCTCAAACCTTAGAAGGATCACTAGGAACAGCTTTATCCACCAACATCGCCCCAACCTTCTTCCTCCCCTCCATCAACTTCCCCACAAACCCATCATCCCCACTCGGATTCCCCTGATGATCCCACTCCTCATCATGCCTCACAATCAACGCATCCCCATCCAAGCTCAACGTAACCTTACTATTAACCGTCTTCTCCGCCCCCCTCTCCTTGAACGGAATCGGAGATTTAAACACATAATGCTGCGTGAGATTCAAGACTATTTTGCGATCGGTGGATTCGGCGAGCATGTCGCATTTTTGGGTGGTGGATTCGGCGAAGAGTTTGGGCATGCCGTTGAATTGGGAGCGGATGCTGTCGAGGCCTTCGGCTATGCTGACGGGGTCGTGGAAGATTGCTTGGGGGGTGTAGTGGGAGTAGGCTTGTTCGGAGGGTTTGAGCTGGTAGCTGGGGTGGTATTAATGTGGTGCTAGGAGGGGGGGTGTGTTGGGGGGGCACGAACAGGAGGAGGACATCGTCGATGATGCGCTTTTGGTTGGTGGAAGGCTGGGTGGTGGCATGTTCGCCTGCTGATGATTTGGTCGTCATGGTGACTTTGGGTATTTATTATTTAGGCGTCGATGGGTGCAAATAGATAGGTTTGTCCGGAGGGAGATGTGACAGGAAGAAGTGAGTATATGTAGTACAAGTGTCGTCATGAAGGAGCCTCATGTTCGTACTCGTGACGGATTTCTGACATCACTGTTTTTCGGATGAGTGCTAACGCCAAGACATCGCGTTGGCACGTGACGAGATTGATTCTACGTAGTAAAATGGAGGGTGTACAGGTGACCCGGTGACCTAGTAGCCTAGTGTCCGCAGCTAGTGGATAAAGAGGCTAGCGTGGTTTTTTAAGTATAAACGCGTTATATCTTAAGGAGTTCTTAACTAGTTCTAAACCTCTTAATAAATAAAGATAATTAAGTAATCCTTAACTAGTTTTAAACCTCTTAATAAATAAAGATAATTAAGTAATCCTTAATTAATTTTAAACCTCTTAATTAAGATTTAAGAAGATTATATATTAATATAATTAAGTAATCCTTAACTATTTCTAAACCTCTTAATAAATAGAGGTAATAAAGTAATCTTTAATTAATCTTAAACTTCTTAGTTAAGAGGATTATATATTAAGATATTTAAATAACTTTTAATTAGTTTTAAACTACGCTTAAATTAATTTTATATAATAAATTAAATTATAAATTTAAATACTCTTTAAGTTTTAATATAAAAGTATATAAAGCTTTTTATTTATTATATAATATCTTTATTCTCTTTCTTATTTAATACTTTTAAATATTATTTAAAGAAAAGTATAACCTACTTTTAAGTTTATCCTCTTATATAAATAATAATAAAGGTTAATTATTATTTAACTTATATAACTTTCTTATTAAATTTATAATATTTATTAACGGGACGGTAAAATCGCGGTCGTTATTTGTTACATCTAGTCTTAAAGGTCTAGTCCTTCTGCCCATCTCAATCTCTTCCATTTCTCGGACGGGTCACGGTCTCAGACCTTTCACGTTCTTCTCGGAGCTTACCTCAGCGTTTCTTACCGAAATACTCGTCATGCACTAGGTATGGACTCTCATTGACTACAATGTGATGCTCTTATTACTTTGGCTTTCCACCTTCTCCTCCCATTCGCTCTTGTTTGCCAATCCGCAGCAATGGCGGCTCTACTTGACTACTCCGTCTCCTCCCTGGCGCCAGCCTCCATGATCGCTGTCAATTTCTGTCCACCATGATTCCTCGCCTCCTTACAGTTACTACGCAACAGCTCTCGAAGCGTACCCTAGCTCAGAGTGTGGGCCTCTGGAAACGGCAGGGAACTTGTCCCGGCATACTACAGGCACATAGAAGAGGAGCTGGACCTTGTATTGGTCACGTTTTAGTCCATGAGGCCATCAGTGCGCATTTCCAGGAATCCATCAATGCTCATCAGTATCGAAAGGATTTAAGTGTGTGCTTCGTTTCAATAGAGCCTACTCTGCTTCCAACCCACCGCTACCACCCTTCAGATGGGATCGTGTATACGTATCTAAAGATTCAAAGATGCTAAAAGGCTCTGACTAATCTCATCTATATTTTATCTGAGACCGCTAAGGAGAGTATTGAAAGCTTCCTTAAATCCGATTGGAGGCGCAACTCTTTGTGCCAGTACGTTTACTGGAGTGAGCCCTCCGTTGTCTTTCGCTTCGCAGTCTAATCCATTTAGTCCAGCCGCCGTTAAAATGATGACAGTGTCCCTGTCAGCTTCGCGAGCGGCAGTGTGCAGGATTGTGGAGCCTGCGTTATTGGCAGTCGTGTACGTGACCCCTCTTTGCAGTAGCATTTCGAGGAACTCATGGCTGTTATGGATGATCGCTTCAAACAACGGTGTATCACCAAAGATTCCGCGATTATGCATTTCCGCACCTTGATCGAGTAAAAAGGCACCTATTGCATGCCTATTTGTTATTGCTGCCCCAGTTAACGGAGTATGAGCGCGATCGTTCTTGCAATTTATCGGAGCTCCTGCTCTTAAGAGTAGCTTCACTGGGGCTACATCGCCCTGATGTCTGCATGCGTAATATAGAGCCTGGGTGCCTTGGAGATTCGTCGCTCGGGTATTTGCCCCTGCAATGATCAGTAGTTCCAAGATCCGTATGGAGCCCGATGACGCTGCGAGACTCAGAGGGGTCCCTCGCAATTCGTCTTCAACATCGACCTTTGCCCCGGCTTCGAGAAGAACATCGACCGCAGACGTATCCCCTCTATTTGCTGCCCAGTGAAGAGGTGTTCGAGCTCGGAAATCTGATGCGTTCACTAATTCACGATATCGCCCAAACTTCAACTCAGATTCGAGATCAATTGGCAGGATACCCAAAACGACCTTGTGAATATGAGACAGCTCCCACGAATCAAAGATTCCACGTTCAGGGAATAGAGTTTCAAGGGCTTTGAGGTCTGTACTTTTGCCTCTTTTCGTAAGAACATGCTCCCAAGCCTTTTGAACAGGCGACCTGCCTTGAGCATTAGAAATATTGTAAATTCCGAGGACAGTCGAAGGAAAAAGGAAAGAAAAAGGCTTTTTGTAGGTATTTGATATACTTACATGCCACTGTCATCCTCAATGTTAGGGTCTGCTCCAGCGCTAAGGAGAAATTCACAGGTATCAATGCGATTGTGTTGGACGGCATACTACATTTCGTCAGGACTTAAAGCAGTAAAGTTTGTTTTAACACTTACGTGCAGTGCTGAACGTCCATGATTTGGATCAACGTCGGTTAATGACGCTTCTTTATTCACAAGCAGATGCTTGACACCTTGAGTGTTCCCGGTCAGGGCAAGACGTAGAATTCCGTCCTTGCCGCCCCATTCAATCCTTCTTCGAACTTCGAGGCCGAAGACCGGGCAAGCTGAGTACATCATTGCAGCTATAACATGCACAGATTTTGGAAGAAACCACTGCGGGAAACAGTAGACAAATTTGAGAGATCTCGTTGAGCGTTCCCGGCACGTATCATCGCTGCATTTCGAAGCCAGCAGCGGTGGTCCAACATAACCCAGGAAGAGAGCGCCTAAGAATGCCCTCAGAACTGGCGACGATTTGTACTGAGACCGTGAATGGCATATGCAATTACAGTCTGATCTGCAGCGCCTTCGCCATTGGATTGGTAAAGACAACATCGGCGTAAAACTACCCTGATGGATCATTTCTGTTTGTGAGGCGGACGTGACAGAATGTCGTGACATAGCAGCAGTGCCTGTCAATGTCGTCGATCAGAATGTCCTTGTTTAAAGGACAAGAGGCTCACTTTGCTGTGCCCGTTCACATCTCGGTCCATTTGTAGTAAGAAGTGCGTTTGTACTTTCTGCCAAGCGGGGTTGTGCTTCCGTAGAGACTGTGATCAATGAACGGTGTTCAGAAGGCGCTGTATTCTTGACTGTTGCATAAGCTTTGAAACTTTGCTCAAGCTGTATTGTCTGCTGCATATATGACTGGAAGAGTTGATCGAGACTACCGAGGATGCGTGAAGATACTTGTCTCTGTGAATTTTCCAGCGTCTGTAGCCTTGTATCGCTTCCGGCGACACAAGAGCTGAGAGCACACTTTAGTACCGACATTGCATGCCTCGTGGCAACATCCTTATAAGAGAATGAGTGATGCTTACAGAGTAATCGTAGTCAAGAAGTTACTCAGATCTAACTTAACATTTTTTATTCGTTTTTGGAGGTCTTTTACTTCGGCCTTTTTGAATGGCCATGCAAGTCGCTCGAGTTGCATCTTCCCTAACAGTTTCCCCTCGAACCTTCTGATTAAAGTATCCAGCTCATTCACTATAGACTCAGCCCTGCTGAGCTGCTGCTTGAGCGTTGCGATTGACCGGACATTGATCGCACTGTGTTTCTGAACAATATCCGAGGCATCTCCGACCGCTTCAAGGATCATGCTGAGGTCATTTGATTCGTTTGATAAAGCCATCAACTCATTTGGGACGTCTCGAATGCTCCGAAAAAGACCCTGAAGTTTCTGTGTGCATTGCACACAGAGTAACATGACAGTAATCGCACTGGCTGTTGCCGAGAGTGGGTCTGCCATAGTGTTTGCCAGCCTTGAGAGGAAGGCAGTATCGTATCAACGGTGAATCCTTCTTCAAAGGATCGGATGGTTGCTAAGGTGCGATATCCAGAATCGTACTTTTTAAAAAGTGTTCGATAGGTAAGTAAATAACGACCCGAAATTGTCTTAAGTACATACAGCAGTAGATCGGACGGTCGCACAGCCCTCCAAAGCCTCTGGCCAACCTTATGATCTTTGTGAGCTGGGCGTCTAGTGCTGCATGGTGGTTCGCCACCCATAGCCTTACCCACTCCGCCATCAGGCTGTGCCCTTATCATGGACAGGTGACATGGATGATATCGCGCGGATAGCCCAGGTGATCAACGGATAGATGAGGGCGCACCCCCTCGATCCAGAATCTTAGTGTGTGGGTCGAAAATGGCCGCCATTTCATCATGCACGTACTTTCTTGAAAGTTTTGCCGAATGTCTAAAGTGAAAGTAGTATACCAACATGAGATGAACCACTGCACTGATCTGGAACGAACTTCCACAATAGTAATGTTTTGAAAGACTGGAGAGTGCTTTACACCTGAGAAAGATATGAAGCAAGGCAGGCAAGACAGGGATGCTAACAATAGTGGTACAGCAAGGTTAATGTACATCTGCAAGCCTGCCCAATCAGTCGCGAACAAGTGAGTCACTAATCTTTTGCAATCGATCCTTAGTCTTAGCGTGCGAAAAAGTGCACTTCACTGGTCTCCTCATGTTGAGGAACATATTCGTGCGCAGAAAGTCTTGAGCCGCCAATTTTGATTGGCCAGCACATGCCGAAGAGACTTGAGGCAGGACAAATGCACGCGCGGATGACTAACAAGCATTGATTGGTCCGGAGGGTATACATACTATTAGTCAGTACTTCCCGTAGTATTTTTGAAGCACGCTCGAATAAGGTACGTATGGCTGAACCATCTAGGTTGAACATTCTGGACCTATCAACACTGTTAAACAACTTTCATCCACAACTCTTGCCCCCCAGCCCCATCAAGAATTAACAACGCGTCCATCCCAATCGCCATATCAACCTCTCGTTTCCAATGGTCGCTTGCGAGGCGACTAGCTATGACGAGCAGCAAAAGATTCAAAACCTGCCCGAATCCTCGACGAATACCAATGAACATCCCTCGAACCTCAGCTGCTCAGAGCAGATTCCAGCGATCCTCGTCCTCGCTCTACAGTAGGACGGAAACGAAAGAGGCCTCTGGAGACACAACGAGAGCGACGGCCCTCACCCATTGAGACCACTCACGATCGCAATCACCTCGAGCCCTTTCCCTCGCCCAACGGTTGGCATTGTTCCAATTGTGGCATTCCCTGTTGGCGTTGCCGCTCTTCCTCAGATGCTCAACTGGACCTGTCCCTCCCTCAAGACCATCATATTTCGGAGCACGAGAGCATGAACCCTCCGTCCACACCGGCTTCTACCAGTTCGGCGCGCTCGAATAAGAGAAAGAAATATGAAGAGCATGGATTCAAATCTGTTGGCCCCAAAGATGTGGATCTTGAGAGCGCTATCTTGAACCCATGTGGAGTGTATCTGGATGGGACGGGCAAACCGTCGAATACAACGGTCGAAGACGCATTCGGCCCTCAATCTAAAGAAAATTCATCTCGGGTATTCATACACAAAGACAAGAAAGCATTGCAAGATATCACAGATGACTTCGGTCAATATATCAAAGGACATTACGATGAACATACCCTTACAATGATCTGTACTGATTCTATCGTTCTACGCGACAGATACATATACAACGACCTTACAGATGATGATACTTTCATCAGGGCTGTACGCAGAGACAAATGGAAACCGGGCAAGAAGGGTCCACCAACTTCTGGACTCATCTATTCCTATGACTGGGATATCGAACCAGACGCCACCTACGCCGTTTCTATCAGAATGTTCGACGCCAAAGATCGAAGGAGACTAAAGACTGTAGAGTGGCAGCGCTTTCTCGCGGAAGAAAACGCTGGCTGCCCTTATACAACCATAGAGTACAAGTGTTCGGAAAAGACTGGCAAGCAGAGCCACGCGACAAATCAAACAGCGGCCGCTTCTGCCATATGGCTTTGTCAACGGAATCAAATACGCGACGCGTTAGGGGGATCTCTTGATGATCTCAGGCATTACACAATCGTCATCTTCGATGCGCAGTACACCATCTCCGAAATGCGCATCGAAGAAAGCCGATACGACACACGCACACTAGCCGTTGGATCCCTGACCGACATGAGTGGTCTCGAGGATTATATTCAGTGGAGTAACGCGATTCACGACTGGGGTCTTGGCCTCAATGCCTCGTCATTCAAGAAGGATATTCAAAGTCTCCTTTCCAGAGCCTCCAGTCAGTAATCTTCGCTCATGATGCAAGCCGCTCCGCCAATTACGAGTCGTCTTGCCCCGACCCCTCCAACCGAGAGTTGATGACAAAAGTCGCTGGCGGTTTGACCTCGTTCGATTGAAGGAAATGGATCTCTATATTAGTTAAAATGGTATCAAATGTGGCGTTGTATATGATATCGACCAGGACCAATCCTAATAAAGCCATTCGACGTTTTCTTGTCGCTGAATGAGTGGACGTCACCATCAATGGACCATTCAGCTTCAAAGTCTGCTAATAGGAGCCTATCATGTCCAGCCGCATGTGTTAAGCCCATCTTTCAGACAGCAGCAACTCGCAGCATAGCACCATGCCATGATTAGCAAACCCCAGAGTGGAATTCGTTTACAATCAACTCTCGATAGAACATCTGGAATCGGTACGAACATTAAGACAATTGCAGTAGTCGCATATCGAGGCATGAAAGTCATGACGGGAAGTGCGTTAGTTTCAATCGCCTTCTTAAAGCCATTGCACACCCAGTATGGTTAACTTCTGAGATTACATTAAGATATTTCACTTGGCCTTAAGACACATCAAAAGTCTTGTCGCTACCTTGACCGTTATGCCTTGTGAGGCCATTGATTTCCTCCATAGGAAGAAATCTGCTCTTAGTGCTGCTCTGTCCCGCATTCTAATAAGACTGGTGTGAGGACGTAAGGCCGTCAAACACGGCTCTGTCGGAATCGAGAGAAGATCTGCCACTGTCTTGTAAGGAGGACCGGGTATCCAATTTCTGTGTTTCAGGTCTGCGCGCATGTGTAAGTCGTAGGCTGGCGAGCTGTAGTGGTTTTGATACAACCCTATGAGGCCGTTGGTCCAATTTCCCGGTAGTGTTGGGAGCAAATGCATGCATGTTAGGCTGAGACCTTGCATAGAATGACGTCGGCGGGTAATACTCCCTTGACGACTCGTAAAGGGGGATTTCTTGTTCTCTCGCACCCTGAGCTCTAGCAGTACATGTATGATAGGTCTGCCACCATAGTTTCGGACTTCGTAACCATGCGGCAGAGCCCTGAGCGATAAGGTTAGCGGCATCTCGAGTCATTTGGGATCATCAATAAGCTTCCCAGTATCCTCAAGAGCTTTCAGGATCAAATTTTGAATCGCCTTGTGCCCGTATGCTTGAGCTAGACCGTGTACTGCAGATCTCTGTGTTGAAATGAGCAGTGGCTCTGCTCGGCATTTCAGGAGCAATGAGGTGGCCTCAGTGAAGCCAGAGCCTGCAGCGAATTGCAGAGCTGTCTCTCCCATGCGATCCTGCCTATCGATCGGTGCTCCATATGCCACAAGTATGCTGCTCCACCACATTCTGCGGCTGACATCAGGGGAGTCATTTCTTTTATATCCTGAGCTCCAACATCGCTATGACTCTTCAACATGAAGTGGATTGCTTCCGTGTCATTTTTAGCTGCTGCCTGGTGTCACAATGTCGCTTTCTTGCTGCCTTGGATTACCAGGCGTGCCCATTTGTCGACTAGGAGTTGCACTGAGCCAAAGTTTCTTGTCGATACCAACCGGATAAGTAATGTATTACATACATCGACACCAGCTCTAGCTTTCAGGAGATGCTCTACGATGTCTGCCTTCAAACATCGGGCGGCCGAAAACCAATGGGGCTCCGTTCATGCTGTCTCGTGATTCGAGGTCAGGCTTGTATTTGACTAAAAATTTAGTAAAAGCTTTGTCTTTGGTTTTGCGCTTTGTTCGCAAGCTAAACCCCATTTGCTCGGCACCTGCCTATAGTAGAAATGGCTACGATTTAGCCGTCCGCTTATTTATAATTATATTTTAAAAAAATAAGTATAAAAATATAATTAGATATTTAAATTAAATATATAAGTATTTTTTAAAACTCTTAATTAATATATATAAACTTATCTTTAATAATTCTAAATAATATATAAGATTAAAGATTTTAGATAAATTAACTATTAAGTTAAAATTTAATTTTATCTTTTAATATTAAACTACTAAGCCTTATAATATATTATATATAATAATAAAGTTAAAGTTTAATAATAAATCTTAGAATTAAATTATTAAGATCTAATAACTTATAATAGTCTTATTAATTATAATTAATCTAATTTTATAAATAATTTTTTTTATCTTTAATTACCTCTTTATTTACTACTTCTTATAATTTATAATATTAATATTAAACTTAAGATTAAAATCTTTTATTAAGAAGAATAAGATATAAAAGGTATTTATATTAATTAGAATTATTAGTATATATCTTATATTATAGTTCTCTATTATTAAAAGTATATTATAAAAAATAAGAGCTATTTAATTAATTAATTTAAATATACTATTATTCTTCTAATATTTATTATTAATATATTTCTTAAAATATCTTAATAAAATAATAAAATTTTTAAACTTAATCTTATATAAATAAATATAATATAATATAATATATTTATAATTTTATAGATTTATAATAAAGAGATTTATATAATTAAGGACTACTCCTTATATAATTACCTATTATATATAGTCTTATAAATTTAGTTAATAATTAAATAATAATTAAATATTTCTTAGCTAGTTTTAAACCTCTTAATTAAGAAGACTTTATATTAAAATAATTAAGTAATCCTTAATTAATCCTAAACCTCTTAAATAAGAAGAATATATATTAAGATAATTAAGTAGTCTTTAACTAGTTCTAAACCTCTTAATAAATAAAAATAAATAAGTAATTCTTAAGTATTTAAGAACTAGTTCTAAACTAGTTATTTATTTATTATATAGAGTCTATTCCTAAGTAGTTTCTAAGTATATATATTAATCTTGTAAAACTAGTTTAGAACTAGTTTAGAACTAGTTATTAAAGACTAAATTAATAATTACTTAAAAAGTACTTTAAAGATAACTTTATAATAAAGAGATTTAATTAGTTCTAAACTAGTTCTAACCTAGTTATTAAATTGTAGCCTTACTAGTAAAATAAAGTTTAAAACTAATAGCTTAGGTCACCGGGTCACCTGTACACCCGTAAAATGGATTGTTTTCTTCCAACTGCATCATTAGACGTGTCACACAATCCATGTTCAGTGCGCGGAACGTACCTCGAGGTGGGCGTGCGGCTGTCGCAATCTGGAGGTAATCATTGCAAGGCCGTCACTGCTGTAAGGCCCGTTGTAGCGAGGTTATCAATATATCGGTTTTGTGAGATGATAGATCGCCAAGCATATATAGCAATAAATGGAACATACCAAACCCACTGCAAGCTCACTTCGCCGTTTTCCTAAGCTCCTCCCGCAGCACCCGGTCCACCGATCCATCTCGCCATCTTACCTCTACAGCTCCCTGGTTCTCCCACCGCGAATCCCACGCCATCTTAGCATAGAACAGATCCTCCATTTCTTTTTGCTGGTCCTCGCCTCTCAGGCCATCTCCCTTGCTGACGACCTCCAGTACTCTCCAGTCCCAAAATGCCACAGAGATCGGATGCCAAAGTTCGACGTTCTTCAGCAAGTCCCACATAGCCTTCCGTGTGGCTTTGGTACTCTGAGGCTCTATCAAAACAACGATCTGCTCAGTACCTTTGACAGTCGAAGCCACCATCTCGGTTGATTCGGGTAAGTAAAGAGCTTGGCGAAAGGACGATGGGATTATGGAGAGAGCCATCAGCAGGCCTTGCACCGGGCGAATCGGTATATTATGGTGGATGAGGCGCGGGCTTAGGACGATCTTAGACTTTTGCAGTTCCGGGACCTCGATCTTCAAAGGTGGGTCCGCTGTGCTTGGTGGTGTTGGTAGAGAATCGGACTTGGGCTGGGCCTTAGATTTAGGAGTCGGAGATTTGTGTATAGCCTCAGCAATCTGGTCGACTGTAGCTTGAGTGGTGGGGCCAGCAGTGCTTGGGGTTGCTGTCGTTTCTCGCCCAGGCGAAGAAGGCTCTATGAAAGGTTCAGGCTTCTCGTACTTACGATGGAAAAGCTGCCCAGCATCAAGGGGCAGCTTTCGCACAAGAGGAAAGTCCGTGGTCGTGGGAGTCCTGGTCTGATGGGTTGTCTCTGAGTATGGACGCTGGATAGAAGGTCGAGCGTTCTTTGTGATCTCGCGGAGAGGCTTGCTGGTGGTAGCGATGGAGCTATGGGTAATTTTCTGCTCGCTCTTTGACTGCTTCGTAAGCTCTGGTCTGGGCCTCTTTAGTCTTGTGGAAGTCTCTTCCAGGTCAGTGTCCGCACTACGTTTTCGTTGTTTATCATGCATGTGTCCAACGTAGTCTATGGAAGAGTGTTTCGTGCCTGTGTCACCATTTCTTGACAATGGAGAGGATGTTGGCGGTGTCTGTAAAGAGCCATCACAGGTGATACTGGCCATTGAGTGCCTTGAAGTCGGCCGTTCAACTACTTCACCACTGCTTAGTCGCCGCTCTCGATTATGCATCTCCACGGTATCCATGCGTATGAAAGGCGGAGCTGCAGGTGTTCGTGAGCGTCGTTGCGCCTTCGCCACGGTCTGTGTTGGGCGAGCTTTGGCAGGTTGCACAAGATCGTCGTCGTCGTCGGCGTCAGAGAAGTCCCAGGCTGTCAGCTGGCCTTGGGCTCCTCGATCAAGTTTATTGAGCTTCTCAACCCAAGATCTAATTTCCCTGTGAAAAGAGTCGCTAGTTTCGTCGGAATGTGTTGTTCTGGCTTCTGTAGCCAGCTGCTGTAGCTCGTCAAGTCCCACAGCGTCTTTCCAATCTCTATCCCAATGCACTTTCATGACTCTCGGGAATCGAAGGGTGAAGATATCGCGATTAGGTGATCTGTCAAAACCGCTGCCGGCGACGTCAAACACGAAAGGGCGCCTGAACACCGTGTTCATCGTCGAAAGGCCAGATGCGTGTTCAATATTGAAGAGGTCAAGCGCTTCATGAGAACCTGGTGTCATTTCTCTGATCCTGCCCAGCTCGTTCAGAATTTTCATATCGCTCCTTCCAATGCAATCGCTGATCTCATCGAATACAAAGAAGTCTGGCTTAGCTCCAGACTGCAAAACATTGGATTTGTTTCGCAAGCACCCAATGTAGAAGTGTGTCCATCGTAAGTTTGGTAAATTGAACTTCGCGGCCCTTCCAGCATCGTAGCCCCCACCAACAACAGCAAAGTCAGCGGTGTCACCAAGTCCCTTGATACAATCTTTCTTGAGCTTAATCCAGCAGCTCGGATATCGGCCTCTGACAGGCTTTGCCAGATCGAAGTAAGGCTCGTCGTACGGCTTTAGCACTAGCCCCTCCCACCTGCGCACGAACGCGAGAGCTAGAGCTTTCTTCAGATTATCTGGACCCTCTTGCTTTGAGAAGCGCACACGGGCATGGTAAGTACAGTCGGATCGCCCTTCAATCCGTTTCACCAATTTTCTCAGGAGGTGTCTCCTCTCACCATGAGGCCTATGAAGGACGAGATCGTCATCAATAAGCATAACGTCATAAAACATTATCATAAGGTGTTCCCAATAGTGTGGTCTAAAATCAGATCAGCAAAATCTCCTCCCACGGACCAGATCACATAGGCATACTGTGAATCCAAAGCCGTACCCAGAAAACTCCCAGACCGTGAGACATGTTTTCGGATCTTATGGAATTCCAATGTCCCTTTCGTTCGATCGCTGTAAACCAAAAGTTCGCCTTCCAGAATGCATTTCTCGGAAAATGTGCAATCAGGTCGTCCAATACGAAGGCCATCCTTGATAGCCTGGTGGACACCTCTTCGATCCTCTGTCGAGTCCTTCCCGCTCTTAGAGAATATCTGAATGCAATCTTCGCCTTTTGACAGATCAACGTGGATCTGACAGTACTCTCCGTCATGCTTCCTCTCGACGCTCATAGTCCGGCCGTTGATGACCGAAACAGCATGCTTGACACCTCCTTTGGCCTTGATCCATTTCGGCGGACCTAATTTGACACCAGTCCGCGGAGGAAGTAGATAAGCATCATTGGCACATTGCTGAGTGAACCCCCCACGGGTATGGTCGATCACCTGGGATGCTGGCAGGCTTTTGAGTTCGGCAATGGCAGATTCGAAGTCATGATACATTTGCATAGCAACGCGCAGGCGGGGATCGACACAGGCATAGACGAGGTTCTCCGGAAGATCCAAGCGTGAGAAGTCTTTCAAGATCAGCCGGGTGAACCATTTAGCTTCTCTCGATTGGAGTCTTCGATAGATATTCTCCAAAGATTTGCTGACTTCCTCGTCCTTGTCCATTTCCCGTGCTCTGACTTTTGGTGCAGAGAATCGGCATCGCGCAGCAACAGTGGCAAGAGCATTGTCGACTTGATCAAGGGTGACGTGGTCCTTGTAGTGTGGAATTGGAAATTCCGCATGCTGGAGAATTCTTTCGACGCAGTCACTTAGATCTCCACGACCCGGCGTCTGCCATTGATCTAACTGCGGCCATCTTGACGAGCCAAGGTCGAGCCATCTCCGAAGTGATCTTGTAAGGCTAGGCGGTTTTATGGAGTATATACGGTCGGTGCGCTTTGCTGGGAACAAAGCTGACAGTACAGCTGCAGCATCGACGTCAGGGGAGTTGATGGAGACTGGATGTGCTTTGAACCATGACGTGATGGTCTCGCCATTCTTCTGCCTCAACTTCGCCGGAAGGAGCGGCGGGTCTCGTGTAGAGTAATCTTCCAAAGCAGAAAGTAGATCACAGAAATGGGTGAATAACAAAGGCATCTTTGTGGCAGTAGAAAAGCAGAAGGTGTACTACTGAAGCAGAGACGTAATGGTAACAGCACGATGTAGACAGCAAAGACGCAGAGGAAGCAAATTAGAGGGAGGAAAGCCCCGCAAGCACAACACCATCCTGACCAATCCAACCGTGGATGAACACACGTAATTATTTATAACACTGCTGTGATGCAAACAAAGACAAGAAGTGAATAATGAGTGACTGATGGAGACAGTCTGAGATGAAGACGCGCCGTGGCGCCCAAGGGGCCTTTGTGATTCCGCCGCTAAGCGCGTGGGTCACGTGACTAGATTCTCTTGTCAGTGAATGGAGTCGTCATGGAAAGTCCACAACACAGAGGCAACCGGTAAACACACAACAACTGGCTGGTGCTGCGACGGGTCTGGCAAATATTCTGTTGATTTCTTCTGCGGCGACTTCCCTCGCCCGGTACGTTCTGGCTTCTGACTGCTCTCTGACTCATATACGATCTTCCCTCAGCCTGTTCCGGAACTGAAAGTTTTCTTCTATTCATCAGGCCTCCCTAGTCACAACAAGGTGCAACGATAATGATTATAAAACCCAATAAACAATTAATCCAGCTACCGGGAACCCTCTATAATATACCCACCAAAATAACCAGCCACAACCAAACCCCCAACACAATCAAACATTCCAAACACGCAATCACCACAAAGCTCCCAAGCAATCACAAACCCAATCAATCCGGCACCCGATCCAACAGGACAACCACCGACACATGACTCTCCCTGCAAACGCCATCTCTTCTGAATCCCACACCACCACCAACCCCATCACAGACCACACACCCCACCTCCTCTCTCCCTCCCCCCCATCGCTCCAATCACATATCCCCCAAACACTCCAACCCC
>JAABUL010004130.1_pt1 | contig 19999 bp, 19 predicted proteins | sample 5559151 | NCBI WGS metagenome assembly JAABUL01 (sample SAMN10711876, study PRJNA513368) | rock metagenome | isolation source: Antarctica rocks | place: Antarctica: Victoria Land, Pudding Butte sud | reverse complement strand
GAACTACTCATTCAGATGTTCATCGATCATCAGACTTTGAAGATCTTCATGAAAAACAAACAGTTGAGTCGACGACAAGTCAACTATCTGAACATTCTATCGAAGTTCAACTTTCAGATCATCTTTAAATCAGGCAAAATGCACACTAAAGTCGATGCGCTAACTCAAATGTCTCTAGCGAACGTCTCTGAATCAGCTAAATGATTTGAAGATCGCTTTCAAACTATTCTTACCTCTGATAGAGTTGATATTCTATCTATTGACTTGAAATCGAACGCAAATTCGAAATCAGAAGTCAATCTCTATCAGAAAGTATGATTAGTTAATCAAATGAATGAGTTCTGCAGCGAATATAGACAAGCTAAAAACGACAACAAGCTCAAGCTTCATAGCACTAAGATGAAAAACTGCAAAATCATTGATGACGTTCTTTTTAGAAAAGATCTACTGTGAGTTTCTGAGAACATGCATACGAAATTACTACAAGAAGTGCATGATCAATCTTCAATCTCTCATCTCGACAATAGACGAATCATCAATCTAGTTCAGCGTTTCTACTATTGATCAGATCATCGAGCTACTATCAGACAGTACATTCAAAACTGTCATATCTGTCAACGAAGCAAAGCTTCTAGAGATGCAATCAACGAACTTCATCAATCTCTATCTATTTCACTAGAACGATGAAAAGATATAGCTATGAACTTCATCACTGAACTATCTCTGTCAGAAGACTATAACGTCATTTGCACAATTATATGTCGTCTTATCAAAGAACATCACTATGTTCTCTATCATTGAAAAGACGATGACATCTCAGTCGAAGAAATAATTTGAATCATGCTATGAAACGTTTATCGACTGCATGATCTACTCAGTTCTATTGTTTCAAACAGAGACTCTCAATTCATATCGACTATGTGAAAAAGTCTTTGCAAGCAACTGAGAATCACAGCTAGTCTATTCACAGTCTATCATTCTGAGATCGACGATCAATTGAAACGAGTCAATCAAGACGTCGAACGCGAACTTAGAATCTACTGCAATTACATGCAGAACGACTGAGTCAAATGAATATCTATGATGAAATTCAACGACAATTTCAATATCTTCTCGATCACTTCAATGATTCTCTTCTACTTCAATAAAGAATTTCACTTTCGAATGAGTTTCGATTTCAATACGACTGACTACGAAACAACTCATGAACGACTTGAAGCTAGAAAAGCAGATGATATTGTCATTTGAATGAAAGAGCTACTGAGCTTCGATCATCAACAATTGAAAAAGACGAAGCTGATCATCGAAGTTCAGATCAATAAACATAGACGAAACGTCACATATGAAGTAGATGACTGAGTTTGATTATCTTTCAGAAACGTCAAGACAACGAGACTCTGCAAAGATTTAAAAGATAAACAGCTAAATTTCTATCAAATCACTGCTAAAGTTAGTATCTTCTATCATCTTCATCTATCAGTCAGCATGAAGCATCTGCATTCGATGTTCAGTTCAAAGCTACTACGATTGTATTCAGAAGATTTTCTATCAGAACAACATTCAGAATCACTCAGATCAATCACTATCAAAGACGATGAACACTGAAAGATAGATGATATATTGAACTTCAGATGCTATCGAGATCGAATACAGTACAAAGTCAAATGAAAAGATCTAGATAGAAACGACGAATGATACTATGTTGATAAAGAGAAATTCGATGACTCAGAGAAAGTTTTGAACGAATTTCATAAGTTATATTCAAGCAAATCGCGCTAAATATTGAAATAACTATCAACAAAAGTAAGCAATTGAACTACATTCATGCGAACATGAATTTTCGAAGAAGAGAGTAATGTTACGAGTGTATCAAGACTGATTAGAACTAATCAACGATCTAGTCGAGATCTGACTCAGATCTGATTCAGATTTGACTCAGATATGACTCAACACTCTTTTTCTTCTCAACATTCTTTTCTTTCATCAACATCTTGTTCATCTACATCATTTTCTTTTTGTGTTACAAACACATCTCTTTCGAGTCTAGCGCAGTCTCTGAACATTACATAAATAGAAGCTCTTGTATCAATCTTCTTCTGTATTCTTAATATTCAGTTATAACTATCTCTAAAGATTAAGCACTATCAACTCTGATCTTCATTGATTGTATCATCTAGACACAATTCTGACAGATAATGACATTGAGCTTTTGATAGTCAATGCAGAAGCGAAGATTGTCATTGATCTTCAGAGCGAATAGAACGAGTGAGAAATATGAGATCTTGCTAGAAGTAATAAAATTCTTTGACAGATTTTCGTTCAGATATTCTTTGATCTTCTGAAGCTTGTAGAATGACATTCAATAAGCTCGACATCTAGAAGAAGTGACATCGTTAGTGAGCTCTATCTTATGATCATATGAACGATGAGATGATAGCTTATCGACTTGAGCTCGATCAAACACGTCGAGAAAATTCTGATATTTCAAAGATAGCTTGACTTTGATGTCTTCTAGATTTTGAGCTGATGCATCGATGAAAGCGACGTCTAGAACGTTCAGTTCGCATTGAATGTTGTAAACTATTTTTCTATCAATATCTTTGATCGACATAGCGAAAATCTCGATGCAATTCTTCTTTGATCATTTAATCAGTGCATGAAAAGATGCAGTCTTCACACTGAACATAGAAAAGTTCTTTTTCAAAGCAGTAGAAGTGAGTTGTTGAAGCACTTTGAAAGCTGAACTGATAGAAGAATTTGATGATCGTGATCATTTTGAGTGTGAAGCTCTGACTGACATTGAAAAAACAGAAATAAAAGCTTCTAATTGATTCGAAAAAACGATGACATCGTTTCGCATATCTAGTAGTATTTCATTTTTGTTCATTCAGAACTTTTCTAATATGACGTCATGATGATTTATGTCAGTTATTAACATTGAAACAGTCAATTTCTTATGACTTTCGACTGTGAGATTGAATAGAATTTTATGAGTAATGATCTTCTTTGTCAGCTTTTCGTCATATTCTCTTATTAACTTCTCTTTTGCTAGTTGTATGAGTTAAATTTCGAGCTTCTGACATATTTGATCAACTAGCTTTGTATGAATCAAGATGTAGATCGTCGAGTCACTATCTATCAGAGATCATAGCTTGAAGAATTCGTCTTGCGAGAATAGAATGACATCGACTAGAAATGACTTTTCGAAGTAGTTCTCTTCAATAGATGAAATTTCATCAATTAGATTGCACAAAGAAATGATCTTTATCTCTTTGATGATTTTGAAAAAGATGACTAGTTTTTTGAATCAGACTCTGAATCGAAGTTCAAAGAATGATCAAACTCGTCATCTAATGCGTTAATTCTGAAAGATCTATTCAAGCACTCTTTAGAAGTATGATCAGACTTATGACATAGAAAGCAGTTTTCGATTAGCAAGTCATTTTCTTTTGCGCTAGTTAAAACAGCGTCGTGTGATTTTGACTGATCAGTTATCTTCATTTCTATTATTCTACGAATAGCTTTGACTGATTCTTCAGCGAAGATGATCTGTTTAGTTGTTCTAGCTTTGATCATTGCTTCTCTATTCTTGATCTCTTGAATAGCTTGTTGATCGTTATTCAATCAAATGAGGTAGAAATGAATTTCTTTCAGAGTACTGAGTTGAATCAATTGAGTTATTCAAACGAATCGAAGTCGAGAGTTTATTTTATTCTTTAAATCAACGATCAGCTGTTTTTCTTGATAGTCTAAATAGAAGAATATTCGTTGAAATTGAGTATAAAACTTGCTGAATTTCTTCTATTCTTGAATTAAGTTGTAGTAGTTTTTACGAAAGTTGACTTCTTTATCTGAGTCATCAAACAACTGAGCTAGCTCTTTCAAAAGCTCATTGACGATCTTGTATGAATTGAAACAGTCACGTTCGCGTCTTGACTGAGTGATCTCAGCTGCATCATCGAATAATCTGAAATGTACGTAGCTCAGCTTGACTCGTTCACTTGAAAAGAGATCGACGTTGATTTTCAGCTTGTTCTGAACTTTTTCATATCAGTTCTCTCAGATAGAGTTTTTTTCATCAGTGAACAATGAAGAATCGAGTATTTTCTGAAATCTAGAACGCTCAGAGTAGATTGACGATGATGAGATAATCTCTTTAGCTTGTAGTCTAGCTTTCAGCTCTTCGCATCGTTTCTTCAAAGCTTTCATAGTCATATAAGATGTTATGATTTCAGCGAATGAGTCGTTATCTTCGACAATGAAGAATGAAGCTTCAAAACGCTCTTTGAAGAAATGAGACATGATGAGAGAGAAAGAAAAGATTGAATTGAACAAATGTTTTAAAAGAAAGAGATCGAGCGAAGAGCGATGCTCGACAATAGAAGATAAAGTCATTTTTGTTGTTTGATTTGAGAATTGATTGATTCTCTTGATCGATTTGATTCTCTAGCAATCAACGAAGATTCTTTATCGCTGATTCTATTAATCGAGATGAACGATGTGTACTTAATGAGCTGTAACTCGTCTAGCAATTCAATCAGTCTCGCTGTTGATTCTATAAACTCTCTAGTGTTGTTCTGTCTTTCGATTGCGTTGATCATCAGGTAAATGAATTTCTTTAGACTCGATCTGCCTGAACAAGTATATTGAACGAGTAATGAGTATCTGTATCATATGATAAACGAGATTCTTAATGTAATGTTGAGATCATGTCTAGATCATTCAATCAAAGAAACTCAAGACTGATATGTATGTATTGTTCTTTAAAGATAGCTATAACAAGACATTAAGAATACAGAAGAGAAAGAGTGCAAGCTCTTCTAAATATAATGACTTGAGACTGCGCTAGACTTGATACAGATGTGATGTAATATGTCAGATGTGTTTGTTTAAAAGAATGATGAAAGAGATGAATGAAGAAAGTGCTGAACAACGAGAAGAAGTGCTGAGAATGACTTGAAGAATTCAATAGAAGTGCGCTAGATTCAAACTAGGCATAGCATCATGACTTGCTTTAATCAAATTGATTAGAGTTAAATCTGAACTCTGATTGATTCAAACATGTTCATAACATATATTTAAATTGATTAACAGAAAATTTACTATTTTTTCATGCATTCTTTCTTCATTAACAAACAAAGCAGTCAGATGTTTTCTTTCTCATTCATTAACTTCAATCATGAGTTGTCATGTCAAATCAATCATTGACAAGTGCATTGATTAATCATTAAGACAAGATAAATACAAGATCAGACACAGATAAATAAATGTCATTGATATCATTGATGTTAATGCTATTTCTTTTGAATCATCTGCTTTCTTAGCAGATGATGCTCTCTTAGTAAATGATGCTCTCTTAGCAAATGATGCTCTTTTAGCAAATGATGCTTTCTTAACAGATGATGCTTTCTTAACAAATGATGCTTTCTTAGCAAACAATGCTTTCTTAGCAAATGATGTTTTCATTGAGAATCAATCATCTTCATTCTCTTCATCAATTTCATCAACATCAGTTTTAAACTTTGTTTTCATGACTAAGTCATCTTCAATCAATATTGTGTATATTTAAGTCTATTGCAATCAATCTGATTGAATTGATTATCAGATTTTTGCTCAATATACGCTCATCATTTGATCTTCTTCTTTTTCTTAAGTTTATTTATCAGTAATTGACATCAACTCAATTTCAATTTCATCTTTGCTTTAATAATCATTTGCAAATACTTGAATATCAATCTCTTCATTCATTTTCAATGAAGAAATCATTGATTGCTCTTTTACTCATCTTTCAACTTCATTCTTACACATTTCATATGATTTCATTGCTTTCTTTTCATCTTGATCTTACACTTCTTCAATATTGCTCTTCATAATCACTTTGCACATCTTCACATCTTCATCTGATGACTCATTTTCTTTATTCTCTCTCTTAATGAGTAATAATTTCATTTTCAAGAGTAATAGTTTTACATTTAATCATCATTCAACATCATCATCAGCTCAAAATGCTACAATCATCAGCAATTATTCAACACTCTTTATATTGAGTTTCTTTTTTATCAATGAAAAGCATAATCTTTTCATTTAATCATTCTTCATTGATAACTTTCAAACTTCAAGCGTTGCATTAATGATCTTAAATAATCAATGTTTCATAATTGCAAACAAAGCAGATGAAGATAGAAAGAAGAAATTTAAGTGAGTCAATCATTGCTTGCATCATGCATGAGCATTGAATTGCTTCTGTGATCAATTCATTATTTCAAATATTAAACATGATTGATTGACATTTTCAAATTTTGAAAATCATTTGAATTTTATCTTGTTGCAGTACTCTCTTGCAAAAATGACTGTGTTTCTAACATCAACAATTGCTCTTCTTTTTCAAAAACTTGATTTCAACTTCACTACATAATTCAAAATTGCTGTAACACAATAATCAACATAATGATTTTACACTCATTCAATGAAAGACTTTACTGATTGAAAATGATGATTCTTCATCAAGTTTCAGTCTTCAAAGTTCAAAGAAATGTTTTCTTGCATTTTATGAATCTGCAAAGTCTTGAATTATGTGAACATGAGATGTTGATAGTTTTCTCGCTTGTGTCATCACTTTGACAGTTCATAAAGATGATTTTCAGCTGACATATTGATCTTTTTATCTGCAATGTATCACGCAGAATCAGCGAGTGCTTTTCAATAATTATACAATTCACAAATTGAAATAACTACAAATTGAGCACGATGTCATGTCAGAAAAAAGCAACTACAACTGTCATTTGATTTTATTACACATGTCACTAAATCATGATAAAAGTACTCATTTTCAATTTGTCACTTAAGCTATCTGAATTAATAAAATTGTACTTTTCATCTTAAGAATCAACTGTTTTTTTAACACTCTACAACATCATTCTCATTCATTTGTTAATGTTATGATGAAAATTATGATCAAGAAGAAAATTCATTTGCAAGACAGCAGCACTTTCATTAATTTGTAATACATTGTTTCAAATCATTTCTTGCATACTTTCTGAACTGAAATTCTTTGATGCTGCAATTGAAGATAAGAAGATCAGATTTCAATGCAGATTGAGTTTCATGACTCATTTCTGATTATCATCACGCATGATTTAAAACTGCAAATCAAACATGATACAGCATTTAAGACATGAATTGACTTTGTACAGCATTTGCAACAGTGTTTTCACTGACATTTTGATAACTTTTCTTTTCAGAACTGTTGACTTGACTTTAAGAATGAAAATACATTTCTAACAATTCATTATGATTTCATCATCATTTTATTACAAAAAATCATCTGTCTTTGTGACTGAAATCATCAATTTTATTATCTTACTCATGTTTCAACACTTATCATCACACAAATCTTTTTCTGAGCATTGATACATGATGTCAGTACTGTGTCAATGAAACTGAAAGAATCAAATAATTTATATCATTGCAAGTAGATGATCTTTTACAAGATGTACAATCTTCACAAAGATCTGTAAACTACTTCAATAAAGAGATTTCAACTTTTTGAAAACATTCAACTCAAAGCACTAAAATATTCACAGACTTTGTTGAATTAATGATATGCAATCAGCAAGCAATTCAATTTGCGAAAATGAAAATGATTAATTAAAATTCTTCAGCAAATCAAAAATTGCATCAATATTGTACTTTTCACTTTCATGAACATCAGTTTTGACATGCAACAAGAATATTGTATTCAATGAAATCTGTTTCAAACTCTGAATTTCAATCACATTAATCTTATTAATGTTAAATTGATGCTTTCAATTGAATTGATTCTCAACAGTTTTGAAGATGAAGCATTCAATATTGAATTATCATCACTCATTTGAACTTTTAAACAATCAAGATTGATTGCAATCAACTTAAGTGTATAAACTGTTAAGTTGAATCAACAAAAGAAAAACAACAGAAAGATTTGCATCTCTTTTGTTGCAAATCATGAAAACTCAGTTGCAATTGCATTAAGTCATAGATTGTATTAAGTTCTTTTTACAAAGAAAGTTAATCTCTTCATTATTGAAAAGTTGAATTAATGACTGTTTTATGTGAAGATTTTCATGTCATGCTTACATCAAGATTTGAATGAACTTCAATCAGTATTTGAAAAGTTACAGCTGATCAATGAAATCATGATCAGCACACTTATTCAAACTCTTCGCTTGAGTCTTGATGTTAATGATTCATTCACTCAATTGACAATGTGATGAAAGTTTTGAAAATTAAAAGAAAGATGAAGAAAAAATTGATCTTTGAGCTGTAATTCTCAATTCAATTAATCAATGATGTTAAATCTCAATTTTCAAACTTTTCTTAATTAATATAATTTGATCTGATTTTCTTATGACTTGATTGAATGAAACTGTTCATCAAGATTCACTTCTTAAATCTTGTAATATCTTTCTTTTGCACATTGCAATTCATTTCAGATCTTGTTCATCAAAGTCATTAATATATAAGCTCATCTGACTTGTGAGAATCAGCTTGCAAAATTATTTTGAAATTTTTTGCAGAAACAACATGATCATTTCACTCAATTGAAAGAATATAAACAAGTCATCACAGAAACTTTCATCATTGACATCAATCTCATGATTCAGACTTACATTCAAGATATATTCAAGCTGTTGATTTTACAAATGATAACAGATGATGATCTTTCTGAATTCAAAATCAATCATTAAGCTCATTTCACTTGATTTCTTGCATTACTCAATGCAAAGAAGATTTTCGATCTGAAGAGTTTAAACTATGACATGATCATTCAACTTTTGAAAAATTAATCATGAATCATAATTTTCAAATCATCAACAAGAAAAGATAAAAAGCAGTCTTAATTTAATGATATAAAGATGAGTTTATGATTGAAAAAACTACGCATTCTCTTTATTGATGATGATTATATCATGATTTCATTTAATTTTACTAACAAGAATAATTTAATCTCATTTATTACAACATTAAAGCTTTGCAAATGACACAATGCTTTGTTTTAACAGTTTAATCAACGTTTGCAATTGATGATTGATTATGAACTGAGCATAGTATTTATTAATAACTACTCATTATGAATCAAGAGTTTAGTGAATCTCATTGCAAGCAAGCTATGAATTATTTCTCACTACAATCACAAGCAGCTTGTCATGATGCAAACATCATTTCACTTTCATGATGCAAACATCATTTCACTTTCATGATGCAAACATCATTTCACTTTCATGATGCAATTAATCATATCAAGATTCAGAATGAATCTTGTATGCAGTGAATCAACTGATTTTTATTTCAACTGAAAAAAGAACTTTGAATTAACTTACATTAAGTTGAGTTTGAAATTGACATAAGCAATTTATTCAATCAAAAAATGACAAAGCTTTTTGATGATACATTAAATCTTTGAAAGAATGTTGCAACTCAATCTTTTATTAAGATTGAAAAAACATTTAAATGAGAATTTCTTCAGATTGTAATAATTATTCTCACTTTAAATTATAAACTTTCTTAAAATTTAAAACAATTTAATGCAAATTATTGAAAGAGTAGAGCAAACAGTATCACATATGATGAAATCTATCTAGATCATGAAGAGAAGTCACAGACTGCTCTATTTATATACTATCATGCATGACAAAGTCGCGATACACAACTTTACTTCTGACGCTAGTCTAGAGAAAGCTGTTAGAAACAAGTCTGATTGAATTCAGACTGAATTCAGAGCTATCACAATAAGCTGCTAGAAACAAGTCTGTCATTGCACTTCTCAACACTCTCACTCAATGCTTGCAAGTTTCTCAACTTTCACTGCTTTTCAGTCTCAGTTGTTCAATGAATCTCTTGAAGTTCTGTCAAGATAGTGACTTAATCAATTCATCTGCTATCATATTTTGACTAAAAATGAAGTTCATTGAAATCTGATTCTTCTTGTGCAGATCTTGAATGTGATAATAAGTGATGTCAATGTGCTTCAATCTTTCGTGAATATGAGCATTCTTAATCAGCATAAGAGATGCTTGATTATCTTTCTTGAGCTGTGTAAGTGAGACAGATTGATGAGTAATCTTCTCAAGAATATCAACGTGACTGTGATTGATGCTCAGATACTTTGTCAGATTCATGTTCTTGAGCACTTGATTGATTCATAGATTTTTCTTGACGCAGATTGATAAAGTCATGTACTCTGTCTCAATAATCGATGTGACAACAAACTTTTGCTTTCAACTCATTCAGAAGACTGATTCTTCATCAAGCATGTAAATGTAGACGAGAATTGACTTGCAATTTAGTCTGTTTGAGACGTAGTCTGAGTCAGAGTATTCTACTAACTTCATGCTTTCACTGACTTCGTACGTGATGTCTAGATCAATGATAAAACGAACGTATCACATCAACTTCTTCAAAGCATGTTCATGATGTTCTGCAGAATTGCTGAGATATTGACTTAGTCGATTGAGAGCAAAAGCAATGTTGAAATGAGTGTGAATTGCAACATACATGAGACTTTCAATGACTTGTTGATACTCATGCTGATTGATTCTCACGTCTTCGAGTTCAGCTGAGCGAAGAGCATCATATTCATTCATTGAAAGATCTGTTGTCTTGTGCTTGTCTTGTCTCATGTTGAGTCTTTCAAGAACATCATGAAGATAGTGAGTTTGATTCATTCGTAAGATTCATGTCTTTCTGTTGCAAGTGATTTGAATGTTAAGAATCTTCTTCATTTCTTTCAGATTCTTGACTTTGAAAACACATTGAAACTCATGCTTAAATCATTTAATGTTGCTCAATGATTTGAAAATGATGATTATGTCATCAATGTATAGTAGCAACATGATTTCTTTTGACTCATGAATCAAAAGACATGAGTCTGCAGCGCATTGAGCGAAGTCGAGTTCAGACAACGCTGTTACACAATGATCATGTCAGTCTTATGCAACTTGCTTGAGATTGTAAAGACTTCGAAGAACTCTCAAAGCACAGTTGAATCTGACTTTCACTTCTGATGAAGAGAACATGTAAATGATTTCTTTGAGAAACGATTCAGTAAACGCATTGTTTACATCAATTTGATGAAGTTCAAGATTCTTCATTGTTGCAATGACTAAAAAGACTTGCAGAGTGTCAAACTTGATGATTGACGCGAAAGTATTCTCATAGTCAACTTCATGAATTTGAAAGAAATCTCTGACTATCAGTCTTGTCTTCAGTTTGTCAAGAGAATCATTGACGTGCATCTTTGACTTGAAAATTCATTTGCTTGTCATGATGTTGATCTTTTTGAGCGACACTTCTTCTTGTCAGATCTCATTGACGACTAGCGTCACAAGTTCTGCGTTGATCACTTCTTTTCAAAGTTTTTCTCAAACTGAGTTCTGCATTGTGTCTTTGTAAGTGTTCAACGTGAGAATTCTTATTGCTTTAAAAGAGTCAGATTCATCGACATCGAATAATGTTTATGACATGCTTGTGTCAAAATCACTCTCATCATCATCAACTTTCTCTGTGATGAATCAAATCATCATAGCTTGCAAGATCTTGAATGCATGTTCTTTCAGTTGTTGATCTTCGCTGTCTCTTTTTCTCTTTGAAATAACTACATGCAGAAATGTTTGAGCTGCTGACTTAAACATGCTTGATGCAAAGACTTTTTGAGTGATCTGAACATTTGCGTGAACTTCGCGCTCGTCTGACGTACGTGACGTGATCTTAGAATTGAGTGCATTTAAGTTGATTGCAATAATCTTCAGTGCATCAGTTGATTCAGATGAAACATCAATCATGAGAGCATCAGATTTTGAAACGTTAGTTGAAACATTATTCTTTAATGATCTTTTCACAGATTTTCGCTCTGAAAGAACGTTGAATGTCTGCTTGCAAAATCACAAGTTCATGTTTTCACTCTTTTCATTTTCAGCGAACTTGACAGCATGATTCTTGATGACTTGATCAAGATCTGAAATTCAGAGATGATATTGCTTGTTGATATTTTTCACATATTTCATGAAGACGTTGAATCTGTCTTTGTTCATGAATTTGTCTCGTCTGTCTTTGATTGACAATGACTTGAGATTAACGTATGAGTAACATTTGCATTCTTATATTTGTACATGATCAATTGAGAGCTTGATTTCGATGAATATCTTCTTTGAAGTCGTGAAGACTTTGTTGATCAAGAGTCTCATGATGATTCAATTTCACAGATAGACATCTGTCTTTGCAGCTTCTGCTCAGAACTCAATGAAAAGTTCAGCATTCTTGATCATGACTTGCATCGAGTTTTTTGTGATGTGTATGATTCTTTCGACTACTTCATTTTGAATCAACATATGTAAGACAATGTATTGAGAAGTAATGTCAACTGATGAGCATCAGTCATTCAAGATGACTTTAAGTTTCGTGACGTTGTCACTGCGTACTGAGAGAAGTTTGACATTGCTGTGAAACTTTACGCTGAGTTTTCATTTTTGCAGAGCATCTGATGCATCGAATCATTGCTTCAAAGAAATGCATCAAGTCTTTCTGAAGTGATTGTCAACTATCTCTAGAAAGTACGACTCGCTATCGAGAGATGATGATAGTGATTCACAGATGTTTATGAAAATGAGAGTCAAGATACTTGTCTTTTGATCACTGACATTGTGTTCTCGTTTGTTGATGAACTTGATGAGCGCACATATCTTACACACATTCTCATGACTGTCGTTGATGAAAATAGATTTTTTCAGAGTCATGATCTTATGAAGTTGATGAAGCTTTGCTGATTCGAGATGAGTGAAACGATGATGTCACAGTTTGTACAACTTGAAGCTTTTGTCATTTGTGAAACTAAGTTGATCATGATCAACTTCGACCTCGTTCTCATGATGAATCACATCAATGTGAGACGCGAAGTAATCTAGATTCATTGAATCGTCGAGATTCATTGAACTGTGCATCGCTGAAAATGCTGATGAGACGTCACGCTGCATAGCTGATAGTAATGCAAATTCATCAAGATTGTTTGCAATTCTCTTTACTATGTAGACATCTTCGCATTCTAGAATCTCAATCATCTGCTTTTCTCGCTTGTCATGCATGTACAGATCTTTATTGTCAAAACTTTTTTGCAGATCTTTCTTACACATTCTTCTTTCAGAAAGAAGATTCACTTCAAGCTTAAAAACATGAAGAACAGAAGACAGCTTGACTGAGTTTTCATAATGATCTTGCATGACTGTTGTGTTACAGTGATTGACATACAATTTTTCTTCTTCAACTTTGATGATGCATCTCTTAATGCAAACTAGAGAATCATTAAAAAGTCAAAGTTGATCAGTCATGTGTAAGAAGACATCAGAATCTGCAACTCAGTTGTATTCAGAAATCTTACTGACAATGTTCTTTGACAAAGCTGCAATATTCTCGCTCTTCTCATTCTCATCTTTCTCATTGTTATCAGAGATTTCAGAGTCATCGCTTTTCACGTTGTAGACTCTGTGTTTCTTATGCTTGCTCTTCAGAAGTTCAGTAAGAGTTTGAAAATCATCAGCGTTCTTGTGCTTTGTTTTGCCTTTGTCTTTGCGTTTCTTCACAAGCTTTTGAGCTGCAAACAGATGAGAGCAATCGACTAAATGATGTTCATCTTCACAGAGAAAACATTTTAGAAATCGTTGCAACTGACGACGACGCAATTGATCGCTGTCGAAGCTTAAAAGACTTTTACGACGATGACTGATTTTACATTTGTTCTGCTCATGATCAGTGCGCTCGCGTTCGTTTTCTCGCTTGACTCATAGCGCAATCTCTGTTATCTTCAATTGTGCTTTCTTCTTTTGTAGCTTTTGAAGTTTCTTTTCGACGTCTGACTTATTCTGTGCATCAATGACATCTTGAATGACTGTGTATTCATCTGACAGTGATTGAAGTAAGGCTTGAAAGCGACGTTCTGACTTGAATAGATCACTTATGTCTTTCTGTATTGCAACGATCTTTCGAGTCAACTTGACAAGATGTGTTCATGTCTTTTCAATGAAGATATTCATCAACATTCTGTAGTTGATGAAGTTCATCAGATATTGTCTCTCAGTGATTTGTAGCTTCTCTTTGTATTTATAGCTCAAAGCATCTCAAATCTCTTTTGCTGATGTCTTGTCTGCAGTGTGTTCTTGATCATCGATGATGATGCAGATGATCAGTTAGTAATGAGCTTTCACGTCGATCTTTTGACTTTCAAAGTCAAGAGATTGAATTTCGCTGATGATGCTGATAACATTGTTGAGTGTGTTCGAGTTAGACTTGTCTTCAATAATGAATCACAAGTCTTTCTCAATGAGTCATTTCTTCATGAAAGAAAATCATTGATCACAGTTCTTGCAAGTGAGAATGAGAACAGATCATCGTTTAACAAAGAAGTCGTTGAAGTTCATGATGTGCAATGTAGACTCAGCTTGTTGTTAGAATCAAAGAAAAAAAATAAAGATATTAGATAAATTGATGAGTGAAGTGAAAAGAATTTAATCTCGTCAGTGATGATGAAAGTTTATGCGTTCTTCAACGCGATCAAGTGTATCTATTTGTTCACTTTCTTGAAAACTCGTAGTAGACTGTTGACTTGATGTGAATGCTTATTTATCTTCTTGTGAGATGCGTAGTAAGCTGTCGAATTTCACTGAACTTCTCTAAGTCAGTGTATTTATTTGTCTTCTTGTGAGACGCGTAGTAAGTGATCGTTGATTGCTCGTTTGAATAAATTTTGTATCGAGTTGTTGAGCATCAAATGCTTAGAATGTTTCAATCTAATTACGTTGAAAGCTTCTTGCTAATTGAGTTCATAATTTATTGAAAGAATAGAATGAACAGTATCACATATGATGAAATCTATCTAGATCATGAAGAGAAGTCACAGACTGCTTTATCTATATACTGTCACGCATGACAAAGTCGCGACACACAACTTTATCTCTGATGCTAGTCTAGAGAAAGCTGCTAGAAACAAGTCTGACTGAATTCAGACTGAATTCAGAGTTATCACAATAAGCTGCTAGAAACAAGTCTGTCATTGCACTTCTCAACATAAATTTTAATTTGTCACTTGTTATTGAATTCAAAAAACAGCTTGTTGAACATTTAAAAGTCATGAAGATCACATCATTAAAGTCTGTTAATGCTTTGTTAAATATGAAGAATTAAATTTTTTCACTTCAAATTCAAATGTTTGTTTTTTAATTAAGTAGTTAAAGTGAACATTTTAGATTGTATGTAAAATGAGTTGCAAAGCTCTTTATATAAATAGTAATGTTGAAAATAAACTTACATTGCAAATATTTTCTGAAGTGATATCTTTCTTTCTTCTTTCACTTAACTTTCTGAATGACATTCTGTACATCATGATATTGATGACATTTTGCATTTAACAGTTTTAAGTTAATCAAGATTAACTTGAAACTTTATACTAAAAGTTTAATTTTAACAACTATTAGTTAATCATGATCAATTAGAAGCTGCACATTGAAGATTTGATTAATTAAGCAATCATTTATGTTTAAATCTTGTCAAATACAACGAAGAAATTAATTAACAACGTTTCAATATACATTGATTTTATGTTGAAAGATTGATTTAATCATTATTATATACAAAGCATCTTGATTTGATTGTAAATGACATTTATTTTACTCATATATTATAATAATCAGTTGATCAAAAAGTAGAAAATGAAGTTGTATAAATATGAAAAGAATGACATGAATATCATGCACAGCAAATTTAAGATAAATAAATTTTAAGTCGTGAAATTTGAAGTTATTAATACAATCTTGAAGAGTTTTTAACTCAGAGACGATGAAAAATCATTATTTCATCACTTTTTTTAAACTTCAACAAGTTATATTGATTGATAATAACAATGATTTAATTCATTTCAGTTTGAGTCACATTTTACATTTCTTAATAAAGTTTACATCATTAATCTCATATATATCAAATTGAAAAAGTTGAACTAGTCTTACAGCAAATCATGCATGCATTCAAATTTAAGTTGATTGCAACTGACTTGAAAATCATCATCATTCACTTTTTTTTGCAACATTAAATTCACTCACTTTTCATCTTTCAATTTCTTTCAATTTTTACAACTTCTTCTTTGCATAATTTTTGCATCTTCATTCTGATTATAAGTTATTGCTTCAAGTTATAAAAGTTAAGATTAGCTAAAACATTTGTAAATGCTTCATTTTACTATTACTATGCTGCTTAAGTCTGAGATTCAAGTGAGTAAGAATGATGATGATTAACTGAATAAAATGAATTCAAAGTATTAAACTGATCTTGATTAATTTAAATTCTATTTGAATGAATTAACTTTAATTTGATTATCTTAACTTGATTTCAAGATTAAACAAATCACTTTTTTAAAAAAGCATCAAGCTGATCTTGATCAACTTAAATCAGATTTCAACAAGATAGCATAAACATGATTTTTTTAAACTTAACATTGTTAAAAAGTTAAACAAATCATTCTTCAAAAAGAGCATCAAGCTGACTTAAGTCAATTTAAATTTTATCTATTCTCATAATGATTAATGAAGATGAATGTGCAAACAACAATTATGATAATTTTAATGATGATGTTGATTCAATGAATAACTTTAAAAACAGTGAAAACTCAACAGATGAGCACAAGAATGATTTAAAGAATTTAGAAAATGAAAAAGATGTTATCATGAATAGTTTTTCATTCAATCAATTAAAAAATAATGAATTAATCAAGATAAATCTTTCTTCAAGAAAGAACTGTGACAATGCAATTAAGTTCAACTTAACAGCATTAATTTCAGAAAGCAGCTTAAACTTTTTGATTAAAAAGTTCAAAAAAGATAAATTGAACACAGTTTTTCAACTCTTGAAAGAATTAAAAGAATTCAAAAAATTCAAGAATGTTAAGAAACTTAAGTTGTTTAAATCACTTAAACTATCAAAGCTTTTGCAGAAGTGTAAACTTTACACATCAGTTGAGATGAAGAATTACATTTAAAAAGTCATAAAAAAATCACTTGCAGATATCAGAATCATATGAAATAACTTAAAGATTCTTGAATTCAATCTTATTAATTATCTGAAATTAAAGACAATCATTAATCTGCGAAATTTCTTAAAAATTAACTCAAAGATCACAAAAATAATGAAAAGATTCACTTAAAGTTGAGAGCAACGATTCAACTTAACAAAAGATGTAAGAAATGTTCTGCAATCAACTTTATGAAACTTCATCACAAATAAAGTCTCATTAATTCTTTGCAAACTGAACAGAAGTTTATTGCTCTCAATGTTGTGATATTCAAATTCAGAAAAGTGATCAATTGTATCTTGACTTGTGATCATGTTTCAGCTTATTCAGACAGCATTGAAAGCATTCTCAGATCTCAACAATGCAACAATCATTAAACACTTGAAAGACATTAGCAAAGAAGATTGATACAAAGCATACTATATTGTACAATGTTTCTGAAAATGTCACAATGAATCAAGAAGAACAAAAGCAATCAAAAGCATTTCAAAACTTCAGAATAAATCAGCATGTTCATCATTTTATCTGACAAACATCAATCTTTATGATGTTGCAAAAGCTGAAGCTCTTAAGTTAATCATGATCAACATAAATTTATTCAATCAAAAGAAGTCACAAATATCAATGAATGACATTGAATCTTTGAATGAACTTTTGAATTTCAAAGTCTTGTTGAAGAATGAAAAGATAAAGTGCATTGCAGTTATTAATGACATCTTTGAGAAGTCTTTTTGCAAAGTACTCAATGATCTGCAAAAAATTGATGCAAACAACGTGCAATCTGTTACAATTCTAGTCTTCATCTATTCTTCATTTATTCTTCATCTGATTTCATTTTAATTGAGTCTAGCGAAAATCTGATCTATAGATGATGTCATAGAAACTCTGCATCATATGTGTAAGACATCAACTCAGTCGAGTCTAGCACAAAGCTGAGAAACACACATATAAGTTGAGTTCTTTTCTGTAGATACTTTTCTTTCTTAGCATTTATCTATTAGTTAAATGACATCTTTATGACTTGCTTTAGATCGATCTTTAACAGTAAATAAATGCTAATCAACTACTCTGCTATCGACGTGTAGATGATATGAAATAATCTACTTCTATTCAGAAAATTTGCAAGAGATTCTTTGAATTACTTTCATCAAAACACATCTTCAAATTTACTTAAATTTATCAAATCAATCACTCAACTTTATCACAATCAAATCTATCTATTTATCTTTCTCACAATGACATACGACTTCAAATCAGTCGAGTTACGAACAGCTTGTCTGCTTAGAAGCATTGCTAGCAGACGCATTTTCATTATTTCTTTCAATGCTTCAGCTGAATCTCAGAATGTCGCTATCTCATGAAACATCAACATGAGTCAACAACTTCGTCAATGAGCTATTGATCAGTCAGACGAGATCATCAAGATGCTGATCGAGCTAAAAGATTAATGAAACATGACTTTGAAACTCAACAAGCAATGAATCAATGTTCAAGTCGATCACATCAAGAGACTTGATGAGCTAGAGATCAATCAAATAACAATAGATACTCAAGAAGAGATTATCATCAATTTACAAGAGAAAATCTTGAGTCTAAAAAAGAAACAGCATTCAGCGAATCAATCTCGATCTCGTCAGTCTACGAAATCTTTATCTCGTCAATTTATCGAGAATCATACTTGACGTAAATCGTTCACTTTATTCAATAATGATCATCACAAGTTCTTCAAGTTTTCAAACTCATCTATATTCATTGATGAAGATGAATCAACATGAAACAGCTGAAGAATCAAGATAGATGACAAGCTTCAGACTAATGTCGATCACTTCGATAATGAAAATATCTGTATTATTTATGTGATATCTAGACTAGAAGATGATGCTGCTGAGCACATTTTCGCTCAATGTCAACATGATGCTTTGCATTCATACATTTCAATCAACGAGCTATTTGAGCATCTGAAAGAAATATACGATGAACTGAATAGAAATCAAAAGTGTCGTTGCAAGTACAGCGCTCTGAAATAAACAGACAAGTCTTTCAATGTCTTCTACTTCGATTTTATGAAGCTATTCAGCTATCTCGATTATGATGATTGCACTCTGATGAACGATCTTCAGAATAAAATCAATAATCGTTTGCAGAATGCTCTATCAATCTGTTCAGAGAATTTTACTTCGCTCATTCACTTGAGAATCTTTCTTCAAGATGTGAATAATAAACAGCGAGTCAACTATCAGCTACGCAGTCAGCTTCGCACTGTCATCGTCAAAGTCACTGTTGTATCTGATAAATGCGTTGCTACTTCATTGTCAGCAGTGACAACTTCGATAATTGAATATGTTAAGTCAACTATCTTTTCTATTTTTGAGTCAGTCAGATCATCTATCATCTGCTATATCTGCAAGATCTCAGATCACTTATTCAAGAACTGCTTTCAGAACAAGATCAACACTATCTCTTATTTTCGACACGCTTCTCTGGATCATCTGAGCAGGTGGCTCAGAGAAAGCTTCCCGCCGCCAAACCTCATCCGGCTAGCGGGGCCATCTGCTCCCCGGTCGATCGGCCACCTGCCTCGAACGCCTACTAGGTGCCCTCTGGTGCAGAACTTTCGCTGACGAAGATTGTAGAGCCGATCGAAGCCAGCTCAACGGTTCAAAAATTCCGGAAAAATATGAAGGTTTGACTCAGCAAATGGGGTCGGGGATATTGAGGGTTGAAGCTGCTCGATCGCCCCGCTGCCAGCATCTTCCCCCGCCCGGATTGATTTCTGCGCGCTGACTACCTCACATACTTTGGGAGGCATAATTGTAGCCCTGAATCAGCTGAGTTCAATGCTTTCAAAATAATTGAAAAATATCAAGGTTTGACCTAGTAATCGAGGTTGGGGAGGCTCACTGCGCTGGTTGACCG
>JAABUL010004127.1_pt1 | contig 20016 bp, 24 predicted proteins | sample 5559151 | NCBI WGS metagenome assembly JAABUL01 (sample SAMN10711876, study PRJNA513368) | rock metagenome | isolation source: Antarctica rocks | place: Antarctica: Victoria Land, Pudding Butte sud | reverse complement strand
CCCCTCCTCCCCCTCCCAACTCCCAATCCCCCTTTTCTCACATGCCCCTCCCCCCTTCGTGCCCCATACCTCATCCTCAGAATACCATCACTCCCAATATCGCAACGCATCAGAATGCACCCCACAGCCATTCTCATTCTCATTATTCAACTCATCCCACTAATTTTCGCTGTGGGTTGGTATGGGTTGGCGTGGGTTATTATCTTTGGTGCGTGTGTATGACATTGAGGAAGGCATGAGGGGGGGGGAAGTAAGGGGATGATGAACTGTTGAGTATTGATATTGGGGTCGTGATGAGGGGGTGAGGTGGTGTTTGGTGGGAGAAATTTTGTAGAATTAGTGGGGGTTTGGGAGTGGACGTTTGGGAGGGGACGTTTAGGGATTTCAGCGGGAGAGATGGGAGGTGGGAAGATGGCTTCTTCTTGGTTGGAGTGTTGGGAAGCTTTCTGGAGGTGATGGGATAGTGGTTTGGGTTTGAGGGGGTGTATATTTCTGTGTGATTCGGTATGGAGAATGTTGTGCACTGTAGGCCCAAGAGAAGGATAGGTACTGCGATTTGAAATGCCATGGGGCTGAAAGGCTCCCTTTGGATACTGTATATTAGTCGAAGGCCCATAGAGAAGCGTGCTTTCTGAGCCTCGTGATGTGACAACGGGTCTCTGAGTACTGAGCTTCAATAAGTCTGGGTGCTACCGGCTGGAATCAGAACCTATGCCGTCGCAAAACCATCAATAAAAGAATGAAATATCCGCCCCCTCCTCACTCCTCCCCCTCACTAGAATACCGTCTCTTCCTCACCCTCCCCCCCACCTCCTCCCTCACTCCCGGACTACACGACTCAGCACTATCCATCGCCTTCAGCGTACTCCGCGTAACCCTCCCACTAGACCTACGACCCGACGACTCCTCAGTCGCAGACTTTGGCGTTTCAATGCTCTGCTCTATGTTGCTCCCAAGCTCCTCGTTCTCATAAGGCGAGGGGAGGTTTTTCCATCTCTCGTCTTGAATGCTTTTTTCTGAACAATAGCGCTCGTAGAACTCTAAGAAGCCTTTGCGACATGCGAGTTTGCGGAATGTCTTTTTCTGTAGCTGCTGAGTGCGTGGGTTTTTGGAGAGACCGGCATGGCCTACGTTGCTTTTTAGGACTTCTTCGAATACGTGTTTGCAGAAGAAGCAGAGCGCTTCCAGATGTCGTGGTAGCAGCTCTTTGCCATCTTCGCGCATCACCACTGCACTATCGAGTACGGTTTTCGCGGTGAATCCGAAGCCTTCGGCGTCTAGGTCGCCGATTATTTGTAGCCATGTTGCGATTGAGTTGGTTCTGTTTATGGTGGGGTCGTGTTTGTAGGTGCGCATCCAGACGGGGAGGTCGATTAAGGAGGGTATTGAGCATGGCATATCTTGGGCGTGGAGGGTGGCTTCGATGCTTGGGACTGTTGCGGATGCGAATGGTTGGATTTTGTTCTTCTCCATGGCGCCTTGGCAGTAGATGATTGCGCCTTTGATTTCGGTTGTGTCTGGATAGGAGTCTTTTAAGTTGCCTTTGTATAACCATTCTTTGAGCCCAGGAGGCATTGTTAGGGTTCTGTGCGATGAGTCTTTGCCCGCCTTGGTTAAGTAACGAGGGTCATCGGTGTTGTGTTCTGTCTCATGGAAATCTGGTAGCCTCAGCTCTTCGAAAGGCTCCTGGGGGACGTTCGTCACCTTTGTCTTCAAAATCGTGGGCATATTTTTGCGAGGCTTGGGCTGGGTTGTGACTGTGCAAAAGAGAGGTGGATAGCTTTGCGGACTGAAGTGACGAAATGAGGAGACTGTCGTTTCAATGGTTTGGAAGAAAAGATGTCCGGATGTCCTGTTTGCTTGAGTTATGTGACGTGGTGCTTGATGAGATCTTGATGAGATCCTAATTTTGAAGTGACGGGAATCGACGACAAGTATCATGACTTTGCCGGGCAAACAAAAAGTGACGATGCTTCCGGAATTCACTTTTACTAATGTCGTACGTAGGAAAGGAACAGGACGTGAAGCAACAAGATGACCAATCCGCAAAATCGTCGATCTGTCTGAGCTTCAGAGATGTGTCAATATAATCGAAGCCCAACTGTGTCATGGTTCGGGTTGAAAGGGCGCAGATACGTGCCTAGTGACAGGTTTACGGGCCTGCATCAGATGAAAGAACGCCCAAGCTAGGAAGCTCAGCTCAAGATAAGGTCGTAGAGAGTGCCCGCGCTTTCACAGCTAAGGGAGACAAAATGATCGGCAACGTCTGGCTGCACTGGACATCTCAAGTAGACAGTTCGGCAATACAGCGAACTATCGAACACCTACACTGGCAGTTCCGATGACAAGTCTTGTGTCACCAAGCATATTTGGCAGTATCCATTCCACTGGGCGCTTTTCGATCTACCATCTGTGCAACGATACAAGGAGTGTTGCGTATGTCTATTGAGTATTGGGCCCCGTGCTAATGGACATCGAAGTTCTTTGGAGACATGGAGCAGTGAATCTGTTAGTTGTTGACATACGTTGCACGGAGCCCCACTGGACTGGCATGACCGGGAGCACACCTTTAGCACGATGCCGGTTATTCTTAGATGACCTATATGTACATCTATTTGTTCGGGGGTTCTTGCGTCCCTGGTGTATGCTGGTCCCGAGCGAAGTAATCCCATTGGCCTGGCTGAGGCTTCTCCTCGAGCTCTTCCCACCTGTATTGGCAGTCAGCATTAGAGCTCCTGTTGAACACAAGTAGACAATACGCACACTTTGGACTCCAGCATGGTATCCACCAGCTTTAGCTCACCCTCCGCCACTTGTATGACTTCCTCGATCAGGCCGCCGCCTATTTGGTTTTCTGCATCACCAACTCTGGAAATCATCACGTCAGCTCATTCCTCAGAGGAAGGCGGAACACTGTCCTCCACGTGCAACATACTGCGAGGCTTCCAATGCTGGCTCGGGCTCCCATTTGATAGTGTCGGTATAGTCTTTCCGCTTGCCCTTTTTAAGTATGCTCGTCTCCGGTGCCCTGCCCTCTGATGACGTCCGTTCTTGCTCATCGTATCCATTGTCATCAACTGTGACGTAGCTCTCCCCGCCAGCCTCCACATATTCATGGCTTCCGCCAGGTTGGAAAGTTTCCGGGTTCTGCTGCACCTTTTCCGCTGCCCTTTTCGCCCATTCCTCGTACCCGTCTGGTTTAATGGATTCCACAATCTTCATGCGGTGTCTCGTCAAGGCCTCGGTGGATTGCCGATACACGGAGTGTTCAGGGAATGCTTTCAGCTTGTCGAGTGTAGAGCCATAAAGGTAGAGGAGGGACGATCGAGGAGCGGGATGATTGAAGAGCCCTGTGAGGCCTGTGGGATCGCCAGGTTCGAGGAAGCGCCCTGACTTAACGGCGGCCAGTAATCGTAGTGTAGACCTCATTCTGACCGGGCAGGATCTGATGTTACAGAGGAACCGGGATCATGTTCAAATGCGGTGGATGAGTATCTGTCGGGAAGAGCTGGCGCCGCCAAATGAAAATGCCAAGCCCGCCGCTGCCTTTGCCGCCAAACACATCTCAGTTCCGTTCTCCTGAACCATACCAGGGCACACCTTTCATCGTCACCTATTGCGATTATCCTTGAGAGTCCTTGACCATGGTACTGCGGGAAGACACAGGTACTTGATGAAGTCACGGCCTCTCCAGCCTTGCTTCACACGCAGCTTCTCCAGGATATTCGGGACATCACCAGGTCCTCGAAACTACCTCCACTATCAGCACTGCATTTGCTAGGTCCCTGTCTGCTCTCAAAGATGCGCTTGCCCATATTCCGCCCTCTGGCCTTCCTCTTCCTCCTTTCTCCAGTCTTCGCAAACCCCGCCGCGATCGATGCGCAACATCAATTGAATACAGTGGAGGATGTCTTAGCGGAGCCAAAGGCCAACACGGCGGAGGCCAAAGCTATCGAAGATGGCCCTAAAGCAGGATCTACGAACAGTGAAGCTGTCTCGGGCACACCAACGAAGTTCAACGGCCTAGAGGTACCGCCGATGAAGGAGCTGACAGGCGAATCGTTCGACAAGGACACCAAGAACGGCTACTGGTTTGTCAAACACTACTCGCCATACTGCCATCACTGCAAAGCTATAGCACCGACGTGGCAAACGCTCTACGAATTCTACTATACTTCGAAACCAGTGCCCGCGGGTAAGGAGCCGTCAAAATCAGACATGAATACTTTCTCACGCTACTACGACTTTCACTTCGGCTCTGTGGACTGTATAGCTTATGGCGACCTTTGCGGCAAACATGACATTACCGCCTTTCCAACCTTCATGCTCTTCAAGGGTGGCGAGTTCGTCAGAAAGTTCGAAGGGAAGAAGGATATGGCCGCGCTGAGCGCTTTTGTGGAGGAAGCATTGGAGTCGATACGACCGGGATCCAGGCCGAAGGAAGGTGTCAAGTTACCCGAGCCTGAGGCGACTTCGGTCGACACTCGTGCCCCTCCGGCTGAGCCCGCGCAAAAGGACAAGGATCCTGTAGCAGGATCGGCAGCGGCGGAGAGACACATGGACATACCAGCTGAGGAGACTGCGGTGGCGAAGATACCCGCAAAGGTTGCAAAGGCTGCGAAAAAACCTCAGAAGTCATCCGCCAAGCCCAATCCTCTTGGCACCAGTGTATCCTTAACGCAAGAGAGCTTCCAGAAACTCGTAACAAACACTCAGGATCCTTGGTTTGTCAAATTCTATGTTCCATGGTGTCATCATTGTCAAGATCTTGCACCAAATTGGCAGCAGATGGCCAAGGAGTTGACAGGGAAACTCAACATCGGCGAAGTCAATTGCGATGCTGAGGCACGGCTCTGCAAGGACGCTCGCGTCAGAGCATACCCAACGATACATTTCTTCCGAGGTGGCGAGCGAGTCGAGTACGATGGGCTCAGAGGCCTTGGAGATCTTGTTAGCTACGCCAAGAAGGCCCTTGATGTCGGCAGCGGAATCTCGAACGTGGATGCGGAGGCGTTTAAGAAAATGGAAGAGACCGAAGAGGTCATCTTCTTATATTTTTACGACCATGCTACAACAGGGGAGGACTTCGAGGCATTAGAGAGGTTGACATTGAGTCTCATCGGCCACGCTAAGCTGGTGAAGACGGATTCAAAAGAGCTCGTGGAACGTTTCAAAATCTCGACTTGGCCGCGATTGTTGGTATCCAGGGACGGTAGACCGAGCTATTACAACGTGCTCGCACCCAAGGACATGCGGGACTTTCGACAAGTCCTTGGCTGGATGCAGTCCGTGTGGTTACCCATCGTGCCGGAACTCACCGCGTCAAATTCGAAAGAGATCATGCGTGGGAAGTATGTCGTCTTGGGCATATTGTCTCGAGAAAGGTCTGACGAGTTTGTCTTGGATAAGAGGGAGATCAAGAATGCGGCTCTCGAATGGATGGAGAAGCAGACGCATGCGTTCCAGTTGGAGCGTCAGGAATTACGGGATGCGAAGCAATTACGACTTGAAGAGGCGGAAGATCGAAATGATGGTAGAGCACTACGCGCTGCGAAGAATATACGCATTGATATCAGGGAGGACGACAAGAAGCAGGTGGGGTTTGCATGGATTGATGGCGTGTTCTGGGATCGATGGATACGAACGACATATGGGATCAATGTCAATGAAGGACATAAGGTCATCATTAATGATGAAGATGTGAGTCATGAACGCTCTGTTACTGCAGTCTGGTCAAAGTTGATAAATTCAGAACCATCGATACTGGGATAACACAGTATCCGGCGCTCCCATCGTCCCTTCGCGGACGTCAATCCTCGAGACAGTTCCTAAAGTCATCTCGGGCCCTCCGAAGATCTCCTCGAAATCCTCGACAGGCGTCGTCCAGCGGATATTCTTCCGTCTTAGCGGAGCAGCCACAGGCCACCCGTGGCTATCATTAGGGGTGCTGATCGGTGTAGTGCTTGGTGGCTCGGTATGGGGCAGGAAAAGGATGCGGAGAACGAAAGGCAGTCCGGGTGGTTTCTTTCAGTTGGACGGGAAGGAGGGTCTACTGAACGGTGGTGGGTATGGGAAGGCTGATTGAAGCAACGACACGGAGTATGAGGGGGATCGTCTGCGTACTGGGGGTACCCTTCCTGTAATTTTAGTCTCGGAATCTTACATATCTGGGGTTTGGCGTTGAAGATGGTACCAGGATTGGCACCAATAAAAGATCCAGACTCTGTCCATTTATCTCATGATCTTTTCGCAAGCTGAGGGTGAAGTGCAACGCAGCCAGCAGTTAACAGATTTCAAATAAAAACTCGAGTCACGTGCGTACGCGTCAATCCACAAGCTTCTACTCTCCCCTTTTCATCACCAACTCATCCCCCGTCCCACCGCACAACCAACCACCCAATGGCCGACCCACACACCAGCACCCGCGCCCAATTCACCACAGCCCTAACCTCCCACCTCCCACCCCCCTCCTCTGCCCCCGAATACGCAACCCTACACACAAACCTCTCCCTCCTCCTCGAGAAACTAGCCCAACACCCCGCCATGGCTCCCAACCTGCAGCAAACATTCATGACCCCCGCCGCCTCCAAGAACAAAATCTATTTCATGTGGGATTTCGTTGGCAGGACACTCGTGAATCCCCCTCCCCTCTGGCCCTCTCCACTCTCTCCCGCTTGCCTTTGATTACAATAATAAAGTTAACAAGTCCTGAATAGGGAAACCTCCAAACTGTTCCCCCAGCCCTCCAATACCTCTCCCCAGCCCAAAAAGAGCAATGGGAAGAGGCCAAGGGCAGGGCTGGGTATGCGAGGAGCTTGATTTGCGATGAGATGCCGGGGATGTTGGATATGATGACGGAGTCGACGTATCCGGGGCAGAGGGGGGCGCATCCGGGGTTTGGGGAGGAGATTTTGGAGATTGCGCGACGGTTTTAGGGGGGTGGGGATGTTGTGGTGGGGTTGTGAGGTATTGTGGTTGGGGGTTTTGTATATTGTTGTGAGTGGGTGTGATACTATTGTGATATTGGGAAGAGGATGCGAATATAGTATAGGGAAGTGTGTTGAGCCAAGATCTTTTGGTGTGAATGGCCGCGGTAGTCAGTAAGATGAAGCTGCAACGTAGGTACATGTCTTATTAGATACCTTCTCGGCCCAGTCCATTACAATCCTCAAACAAAGCCTGTCATGTTGCGGGCCCGGGAAGCTAGTCTGTTGGTGGGTTTCATATACGAAAGATCTTCAACTACTGCGAGCGTATGTACTATCTATTGTTTCACCAGAACTATGATATACGCAGAATCCCATAAGCATGCTAGTGCGTGTTTACCCTGCAGGAGCTGACGAGTAAAGATGAACGTTTTAAAGAGTAAGGATGCCTTATAGCATGATGGATCGCATACCTGTGCTACAGCCGGTCATTCTGACCTCTTTTTCTGTCACCTTTGAGGCTGGATATCCTGATAGAATGGCAGGGGGTACAGAATTCGATGGTGTTGGCGGTACCTGGGTAGTGTTTATTACTATCCAGACGCTATAGTGGAAACTCTGGCGACGACAAAAAGCCACAAGATACCCACCGTGGACCAGGGTTCCAGCTCTTCCGGCAGATTCTCGGGCATGGAATTTGCATTAGATTTCGAAGAAGCATTCAATAAGGCGAGAATGCCACCGTTTACCTGTTGTACGTATGAACAAATGCTATTTGCTGCTTTGGAAGGCTGTGTGCGCATTTTCGCATCCCAGTCCTGTTATGACACCGAATACCTGCTTTGATTTGTCTGTGATATGGACGAGACGGTCTATGTGACTACGCAAATCGATTCGCCGCAATCACCACTTACAGTGCAGAATCGGATGGTAAGGGCGATTCAGCAACATTCATCTAGTGCATCAATACCTTTCGCATTATCTTCCCGGGATGGGCTAGTCTCCAAGGATAGGAATCCCTAGGAGAATCCATCGACGATGACATGCATGGTCACAGATAAGGCATTGATCATGAACGTCTCGAATTAGGTGTAATGCCACAAGGTGGTCTCTGGTCTCGTCGCTTCGAAATAAAAAGAGTCCCAAAGGGCAATCGCCCTAGCAGTGGTAGCGACGACTTCGATACCTACGATAGCCACAAACCCAAAAACGCGCCATTAATACCACGACCGAAGGACACCATCATGGTCGATCGTGACATTGAATTGTCCCGCATGGGCAGCGGTGACCTTAAAAGCTACCATGTCAATGACCCCAAAAAGGAGGAACAGCGAAAGTCAGCGACCTCCCCGCCCCCAGCTATATCACCACCACTATCATCAAAGCCGTAGACCGATGATGGTTCGGCGTCTGATCAGGATGAATTTGACTGATACCACTGCAGGTGTATTCCAGACACCTATCGACCCGATTGAAGAGACGAAGTTGCAAATTACAGCGCTCAAAGCGCGGCGACAAGATTTCCAACAAAAAAGAGACCTCAGACATGAGGGTCGAGAAATACGAGAAAAAATTGAAAACCCAATGGAACGACTCGCAGACGATAAGATCTATACGAAGTCTAACTACAAGGACGTCCCAGATAGCGATCGACCTGGTGAAAGATCATTGACACGAGAACAAGAATAGACCAGCCTTAGAGAGGACCTGAGAATTTTAGATGTCAGCCACAGGTATGATATAAGAATAGCCCGGCGTGGAGTCCTAGAAGAGAAAGATCAGCTTGAAAAGCGAAAGATTTTCCGGTGAGGTAGAGAGTTAACGTGAGGAATTCAAAATTTTGAAGACCAGTGGGACACCTTTGGAATACAAATGATACTTGAGAGAAAGGTGCAACGTCCTGAGAATCTTTGTTCGCCGCGGAAGCTTGCGAGGTATAGATCACGTTCGCTTTGGCGAGACATCCAAGAATTCACCATATCCCTAAAAGCATATGTGCAAATATTAGTATCGCTTTACCAACCAGCCAGGACAGCTATCGCGTAAAATATCGATCCATTGGCCAGCATTCGCCAGAACCTAGTTCTCCGCGAAAGGACGAAGGATTGCTCTGCGGTTCAGTTCCTAATATTTCTTTGCGAGCATCCGTTGTTTAGCAAATGAATATCGTATATTTGGGCACAACGAACAGCTGTCGGTATTGATCAAATGAATGTGTCTGGACATTTCGGGAGTAGTTTTTTGTGTTGAGGAGTGGGCCAGCTTTGGATGGTACGCGTCGAGTACTTTTACGTGTCTAGGGTATATTAGACCAATATGGATTCACTTTCTTTATCATTCATTAAACCTTGGCTAATGGAGTCCACGCATGTGTAGCTCCGGCAGGTCGTCAGAATGGTCAATCTTTTCGCTTTATCTCTTGCCAGAGGCTCATCCAACTATACATACTCGTACTAGGAACTTACCACTCTTCAACAGCACTAACCCTTATCATTGCTGATATAACAGAGTCATACACAATTAGTCACCTACTACGACCAGAATCCCTGTGGGTACAATTGCTCTAGACGAGGATACGATAGATTAGAGTTTGGATCTGATACTTAGTCGTCTTCGCTTCGAATGGTTGCCCAGGACTTCCTTTTTTCTTTAACCATGTTCAAGTGTATATGCCGTATACCCGCCGTCACAACACTCTTACAACACAGGCTCCCCTTCTTCGCAAGATTCTCATTAATATAATTCTCTGTGCATATGTATCCACTCCAATGAAACCATCCCGCCTCTGCATTCCACGCCCAACAAGACAACATCTCCAAGCTTCCAAATACCATCAGATCGATACCATATCCACTCTGCAGTGCATCTCATACCAAGATCCATACTACTGTTTACTAATAGCACAGAATCCCCTCCTCCGACCAACCCCCTTTCCATCACCCTCACATAATGGAGCACACACACCTCACAGGCCCCCTCTCCCTCTCCCTCTCTCCAACCCCCCACCCCTCCCTCACCCTCTCAAACCCTCGCGCATTATAGCTACGCCGCAGATTCGGACACGAACACCCCACCCTACATAATACAGGTACCATCTGATGACAAGCGACCAAATGTTCCCGCACCTTGTTACACACGCGACATGCGTAGTTGTATCCGCAGTACAGACAGAAGAATGTGTTGGTCTTGGGGTTCGAATGCTGGCGTGTATAGGGCGCGGGGAGGGGTGAGAGGGTGTGGACGTGGATGTGGTGTATGTGTGCGTGCAGAGCGGAGGGGCATGCGAAGATGGGGATGGGGTGTGTGTGGTAGGAGGAGAGGGCGCAGGTGTGGTTGGTGGAGCAGGGTCTGGATGTTGTTAGTGCAGAAAACAATGCCGGATGGGGAGGGGGTGTTGTGTAGGGGCGGAGTTGTGGAAGGGGTTGCTCACGCGGGAGTGAGATTGTGCGATGGATATCTGTTTGAGAGGGTCTGGGGATAGCGGGGTGGGTTGGAGGTAGGGCGCCAGATGGGTTCATCGTAATACCAAGGTGGGTTTGGTTGGGTGGGTGTTGGTGCTCGGCGACGGATTATTCGTTCTCGTCGGCGTGGAAGCTGGCTTTCAATATCAGTTCTGCACTGATGGTGATGTGAGAGGGAGCATACATGAGGGTTAAAATGGAAGTCATTAGAGAGATAATCGCCGTTGTAGGTGGGGCTGTCCATTATTCGCATTGTGCATGTGTAGTAGTAGGGTCGTAGGATGGCAAGATTGAGTATTCGAGTAGTCGAGGAATCTGCGAGCGAGTATAGATCTTATCAGCTACTCCTACATGATAAGTAGAATACTGGCGTCGGGATGGTTTACTGTAGATTGTGAAGAAAGAATCAACAATGTGTGTCGACGATTGCACGGCAACCACGGAGGGACCTCCGGTCTGATATAACTGGGTCAGCCTCTGGGGCCTTCGTGCATAGTGTGGACGAGACGTGGCGGTGCCTATTTGCTCTAGCAACCCAGCTGACATGCAGCTGCAGTAACTCCTGCTCATAGATTCCGGGATAGCACCCGTTGTGCGTGGTATTTCAATTCCCGATTGCTGTCATGGTCGTTATCATCATCGGCCGTTGTCGGCAAAACTGATGAGAGCAATGTCACAAAGCTGGCCGTTCATGGCAGCGTTGAAGTACAGCCTCGAGTACTGGGCCTTTCGGAAGTGCGTGACTTGGGATCCGGTTGGACACAATGCCTATTCGAGATTCCCACAGGTGCAGCAAAGCTGAATATTTGATTAATGCGTAGTGAAAAGTTTCCGAATATAGCAGATTTCCAAGTCAGCCATTGCCACACGAAGGCTGGCAAGGTGTCAAGCAAAGTTTGCCCGTGCTAGAGGAGTGTATCTTTCTTGTAATGCCAACAATGTCTGGAACGGCCAGGACAAGTGGCAAATGGAACCAAGAAGCACACGCAGAGTAGACGACAATCATAATACAGTCTATGAGCACGATCTAACTCTTATGTACAGTGGCTTCCTAAGGGATCGGATTTGTCGCTCGACTTGTCCTCCGTTGTTACCAGTGTCGATCTCAAAAGGGCTGCAAACGGTCAGCGGCAGCGAGACCAGACATGGCTGGACTAGGCTTACATTGTCACTTGGTGGTATCTCCCGGATGAAGTAGTCCCCCACGATTGGCAATTTCTGTTCCAGACACGCGTTAGCCGGTCATTCTCTTCCCGCCCAATTCTTTGCCCAGCAATGTATAGAGAACACCGTTCCTCCAATATCATGATTGCCGTCCATTTGCTGAATCTTTCCCCCACATCAGTATGGGAATGTACGTACTTGGCAGATGTCCTTCCTAACTTTGGGCACGTCCGAGAAGAATTGTAGCCCAAATATTGCTCCCACCATACCAAAACCACCAGCGGTGATGCCACTGTATATCCCATTAACGACCCATATCTCCTCGTAATACATTGCAGACATTGAGCAATGCTCAAGCGAGGCGTGGTAAGGGGCGCGTACAATTTCATAGCTCGTCCTGCGCTAATGCCTCGGACGTTGAATGGGGTTTTGTATCTGGCGTTCGGTCAGTATAAGTTGGAAGTGGAAAATGGCCAGGATGGAGTAGACGTACTTGGGGCCATATGGCGATATGTAGGTGCCGTATGCTGGCTTTGCGGTTGCGAAGCCGATGCCGTGGTGACCTTGAACCTGGAGATCACGCAGTTAGTGACATGATGTAGCTGAGATTGGAGACGGTAGAGGCTACCATATTGACGACAAAGGCGAGTCGGGTGAGCAGGGTAGGATGAGGCTTTCAATATATCAGACCGAAGTGGTGATGCAAAGAAGCTCCAAAAAAGCAACTCTTGGCATTATCTGGATAGAACGAAATAAATTCAGGGCAGGACACAGGAGGGAGAAGCAACTCTTGGCATTATTTGGATAAACTAGTTCGGGCAGGACAAAGATTTCGGAACCGCTCACCCGAACTTCCGAAATATGCCGGATATCTTGAAAGGTGACGAAACGCAAAAAGTAAAGACCGACTGGCAATACGCCACAATCTTGCTCCTTTCTTCCTCCACAATGCTACATCGTAGCCAGATCGACGAGCCTTGAGCCTGCCTGTTCAGTCTTTGTACCACTGTCACCTCGCCCTGCAGCTCGAGTTCCACACACTGGCACTTCCGACACCAGTCAAGCAAATGCCTCACCACTAAGCCAAGCACCTGCATGTCTGACTGTCCTGATCTGTATCACGAACGCTAATCAAAACCGCAGCATTGTTCTCCCAAAGGATCCGTCCCTCATCTTTCCCCAGAACCGCCGAACCTGCACTATCCACGTCCATCTCAATCAGCACCAAAATGCCTACCAACCGCTCCTTCTTCGCCAACTTCTTCTCCACCCTCCGCGCCCACTCCGACCTCTCAAAAGCCTCAACCACAACGGCCATAAACCCCACAACAACCCAATCCTCCACCTTCTCCCCTCCAACCCTCAGCTCCGCCCGAGCAATGGCGACCAAACCGCCCTCCCAGGGCGCAACAACAGCAGCCGTCCAAGCCGCGAGCCTTTCGCACGCTCGGTCTCCTGTCTCTCGTTCTCCGCCCGCTGCGCGTTCTCCTCCGCAGAATCTCAGGCCGCAGAGGAGGGGCAGTGATAGCTCGAGTGATGGGGGATTTAGGGATGCGTTGGGTGGGGAGAAGTGGTATGTGGGCGGACGGACGGCGACGGGGGAGGAGAGGTATTACAAGTTGGGAATGGTGCGGAAGGAGCGGAGTGGGGATCGGTTGAGTTTGGATCGATTGAGCTTGTGAGGGATATGGATTTGGGAGGTCATAGAAATACGGTATATGCAGCATATTTGTTTGTCAGGGAGGCTTATTGAAAGATTATCTATCTGTGTATGTTATAGGCAGATTTTAGAAATAAAAATCACATTGGTTCTGCTGACATAGTATGTGGAGCGTGACTCGAGGCCTGGAAATTCGCACGGTCTCTTCCAAAGGGCGACGATAACCGTTGCCGCTGACTAGGTGCCAGAGGTTGGAAATGATAACCGTGTAGCATCCTTGCGTCCGGATTCCGCTCATCCTTTTCCGGCGGATCACTTACAACCCAAATAAGATATTCGATTTGGCCAGGGTCTTGTTCTCATACCAAGCTTACAAAGGTAATCAATCAAAATGATCAGAATTCTTTTATCAATCCGAAAGGCACGCTGACCCGACTCCGCTATCCTTAGATACCATTAAATGACTCCTCTCAAAGTAAGTATCATAAAAACGCAGACGTTAGAAAAGATCGTGGGATTGATTACGCTTCTTCATACGGAGATATGCTTCAGATGATGATGTTGTTCTTTCTATTGGTGAAAACATAGATGCAATAGTTGTGCTCTGAGGTTGACTAATACATGGAAAGAAAGGATTGCAAGCGGTAGAGAAGGATTGGTTGGTTTCAGTTTTGTTTAAAAAGTTGTTACACATTTTACTTCATGACGCCAGAGGGTTAGCCTCCAAAGTATCTTTGGAGTATAGCCCCTGAATTAACACTTTGCTATCTAGCTAGTAGCCTCAGTACATAAGTGATAGTTGATATTCAAGGCATTAAATCGGAAGACTAGAATAGAGGGCATCTAGAAAGCTTGAAACCCTTCCTCGACGCGAGTACAAAAAGCATCTTGCATCTAGATCCCATGTCTCAACGATTGTTACTTGATCGAAAATATCCTTCTCCACCCTTGTCTTTTGGACTAGCCACAACTTACTTGCGAAACACTCTTTAGAGCCTAACACAGCTCATGTCAGAAACTACATTAGAGCTGGGGTGAAAGGAATACCAACCTTACAGATTATTAATATTTCTTGAAAGGAAAACAAAGTATGAATACTATAAGAAACACCTCTACCTTAATACTCAAGCCAGATGATTACCTTACCTATACTACACCACCAAGCGTAACCAGGTACTGTAGACAGACTTCATCTCCATTCTCCTTACTTTTCCGCTGCCGTCATTCCCCCGTTGACGTCCTTTCTCTACTACCGTCACGAAGAAATGCTTCAGTCACTCACTCGGATGGATATCAAGCTAATATGCATCATCCCCGATGAAATAACATCTTTCAAAGAAGCGCTCATATATTTCCAACAATCCCACGTCATGTGGCCATGGATCGAAAGACACAAACGGACTCTACCCTCTAGAACCGAGATTAGCAACCACCCACATCGCTTCGCAGAGTTTGACTTGATAATTACAAAAGTACCACGACGCTAGGGTATTCACGCCCCCTACCCCCTAGGATCCCCAAAGCATTGACTTTATGGCTCAGGACTAGCGGCGCTACGAGTACGCATTCAAGAAGTATATGTTAAACAATAAGAGACAAAAGAGAACATATATGGAAACAAGGCGAAATGAATCAACGAATAGAACTTCTTGTAATGAGCGCGCCTACTCAAAAAGACTGTCGAAGTACTGTAGGAAGCTATGTGTAGCCTAGACGCAGTAGTCCTCGAAGCTCGTACTTGGAAGACAATCCAATCAATATAAAAGTCCTAGTACGCAAGCCCAACCGCTGAATCAACTCAGGAAGTCTGGCCTTACGGTACGTATGAAAAGATGAACACCTAGTAAACGCCTGTTTCATTGTTTTCACAATCTGCGCCACCGTGCTATTTGTAGTGAAGCTAATTTTAAATGGGACTCATGGAACAATACTTACTCTTGCATTCGATTAGCCATTTCGTAGGGTTCACACTCATTCCTCGTCTCAGCTTACATGCTTGCGAGTTGCGGATGGAGCTGTGATGCCTAGCAAAAATTTGGTTGAATAAGCTAGCGATCTAGATGGCTGCTGGATTGATGGAAGATATGGCACCAGATGAAGTGAACCAATCAGATTTGTCAAATGGAACTGTCATGATTTGGACGAATCGAAGTCAAAATCAATGGGCGAAAGCTTCTCTCATTCTACTACATAGCGATACGACTGTAGCCATTGTCAGCTGGGATCAGGGCTCCATGGTAGCGATTTCGCACTTACTGCAACGCGCAATGGCATTCTTCTGGGGACCATTGCCCTCAACGGAGCGTGGAAAGATGGGCAAAGTGCCACAGTCGCGCTAATTACCATGCTCTCCAATGGCGACTTCAGTCATGATCTCCTCATGCTCATGGTCGTATTGATCCCACAGACGCGCAAGCTCACTCATATCGTCATCTGCTTTTTCCAAAGCAGCCTCCACAGCGTACAATTCCGATAGCTTCGTATTGGGTTCAGCTGGGTTCTGATTGATGGTCTGAAAGCCAAGGTTAGTATGTGTATGTGGTGACTCTGTGAATTGAATTGGACCTCTAGCACCTCGAGACGCGCCTCCATTTTCTCACTTGAGCCGTAGATGAAAGCACGCTGCTCGTTGAGGGACCGCTTGTTGACGGTGAGCTGGTGAAGACGTGCTCTGGCGCGCTGACGTGCGGTCATGTCGTGCCGAACGCTCATGATGGAGGGTGGAGGCACGGTGATTTGGATGACGAAGTACCAGTGCTTTCGTCTGGTTAAAACGTTGGTGTTGTAGTAGAGACCTGCGCTGTGGGCTTGGACTGCGACGGCGTTTGTGAAGAGGGTGTGTGTATTTTGGAAGGGGATTGGTTGAGGAAGTTGGAGCTTGGGATGATAGGGGTGGCCTGCGTCGTTTACTTGGGGACTTGGGTAGGAAGGATTATTGGGCGGGCCTGCGTGAAAAACTTGGTTTACTTGAGGGCTTGGATAGGGAGGATTGTTGGGAGGACCTGCGTTGAGAGATTGGGTTGCTTGAGGATTCGAGATCTGGAAACAGTTCTGGCGCTGCTGTTTTGGACGGGGATGAGTGCTGGGACCTTCACCATTGATGTAGGGACGGCTTTTGGGAGTGTAGTGAAGGGTAGATGGTATCGGTTGATCAGAGGCCGAGCGCCCGTGGTGCGGTCCAGGTCCAATCGAAGCTGATGCTTGAATGTAGACTGACATAGCTGTAAGTGCTGTGGGGTCGGTGTTGTCAAGCAAGAAGGTAGTGGACAAACATTTCGAGAAGTAGCTTCTTGAAAATATGTGGCTACCTGATTGACTCAGTCGTAGCTGCTTGAAGTCCTTTTGAGCTGCTGAACATATGGATTCCCGTTGGAGAAGTAGCGACTTGGCCGCTGGAATCTACATGATGAGGGGGCGCTGCACAGAGGCTTCATCAGCATGTAGACCTATCGGTCGGCTGTTGTTTCTACATGGTTGCAGTTCACAATCGAGACACCCATAAGTAATGGCGGGACTTGACGAAACGATGGGCAAAGTGCTAGGATATCTTGTTGACCAGCCTTCTCTCCAGCACAAACGCGTCCACCGAGTCATCATGTCAAAGATAGTCTTACTCCCATGAGTCAGACGCGGAGGTTGTCTTGGTAGGATACACTCAAGGACTGTGGTCCCATCTACGATCAGACAGGATCCAAACACCTGGGAGCAAATTTATATTGAAGCAGCCGGTCCGACTATCTTCCCTAGCGGCCTTAGTGAGCATCTCCAGCCACACGAGCCACACAGCCACACCATCAACGTTGGTACTAAACAAGACACTGTACATTGCTCTAATTCGCCACTTATATATCTGAGTATATAGTTTCTGGTACGAGAAACACTCATTATCAAGCCATCTACAATTTTGCCATGGAGATATCAGTGCTATTACCATCTTTTGTAGGATCCCCTTCTCGAGATCCACAGTGCAATCTATTTTTGTATTGTGCCATGCCTCGCATGCCAAGAAAAAGCAGATCCAGACGGGAGGAACAGAGACAATCGGTCGTCTCGACATCTCCATTGCTACCCAGACAATGCTATCCTCATGACTGACACCACCAACGCACCAGCATGTCCATCTCACTACGATCCCGCTATGTCTTCCTCCCTCTTATCCTCGGCCTCGTCGCCCTCACCCTTGTCATGCTCCGCTTCTCCTTAGGTCCATACTCGCACCCCGCTCCAGAGGAAAAGCCAGCTTTGAAGCCGCATCCCGTCTACAAACCTCCACCACCCGACCCACCGCCTCCGCTGGATGAGTACTTTCCACTCGCCGCCAGCGCAAAGTCGCCCGCGGACTTGCCCCCCATACCGTTATGGAACAAACCGCCAGAGCAGCATGTGCCAGAGAAAACAAGGCTATATATTGGATTCACTCGATACTGGCCACTACTGCAGCAGGTAGTAGTGAGCTACATCACAGCCGGCTGGCCACCGAGCGACATCTATGTGGTCGAAAACACAGGCACCTTTGACGCGAACAAAAACGGCCAACTCAGCTCCTCCAACCCTTTCTACATGGACTATCACCGTCTGACCGACATTCTCGGCGTCAACGTCATGACCACGCCTGCCCTACAATCCTTTGCCCAACTGCAAAACCTCTACCTGTCCGAAGCCATCAACAACAATCTCTCCTACTATTTCTGGGCCCACATGGACACTGTCGCGCAAACACACGAGGACGCGGTGCCGTACAAATCCCTTTACGAAATCGCCGTCGACGTTATAAGAGAAAGTGTCGCGCCCGGCTTCCGCGTGGACGAGAAGACAGGAAAAGAAGGACGTTGGGCCATCCGATTTTTTAGCTACGACTGGCTAGCTCTCGTCAACACAGCCGCTTATGTCGAAGTCGGAGGCTGGGACAGCATGATCAGCTACTATGGCACGGACTGCGATATGCATTCGCGGCTGGCGATGAATGGACTGACGACGCCGATTGCGGATGCGGGACAAGTGTTTGATGTGGGCAAGAGCTTGCCGGATTTGGAGGTGCTGTATAGGCGGAAGAAGAAGGCGAAGCTCATGAGGAGGGAGGAGAGGGTTACGGGGAGTACGTTTGATGATGAGAAGCAGGTCGTTAGTGTGGGCGACGGGGGCAAAGTCAGCTTCGGGGCCCATAATGGTACCAGCACCACACCAATTGCTGAGGCCGTACCAGTTGCCACGTCACCATCGCTCGCGGCTTCGGGCGCGAATCAGAAATATCTCGAGGAAACGGAGCAGGACACACTCGGTAGCCAAATATGGAAAGATTTGCAAGACACGCTCGAAGCTATGGCGGAAGAGAAGCGCAAGGATCCGTACCGCAATTCGTGGCAGCTGAAGCAGAGAGGTGGACAGGGAGAGCCGTACTATTATGATGCGGATGGGTGGGAGAAGGCGTTGCAGATGACGATCGAGACGGGCGGGAAGATTATGGAGGAGAAATGGGGGCATAGGGGGTGTAATCTTCGTGATGTGGGGCTTAAAGAGGGCGATCAGTGGAGGGTGGAGCATGATTGGTAAGTGTCGTTTGAGCATATTCTGGTGGTGCGCTGACGGATGTTCTATCCAGGGATTGAGTCGGCGTTTCGATAACTTCCTGCACAGCAATGAGAGACGCAGACCCTCATTGCGAGTAGGACTCTAGTATGAGTCAACGAAAACGGTACTTAAGCCAAACCACCTATCGATCAGGCACATAGTCACCGACCCGATTCCTCCTTTTTGGATACGACCTGAGAAGTGGGCTATCGTTTCCACCAGGCTGATGTCAAGATATGCTGTGGATAGATCGGTGGGCTCGGTCTTGTGCAGGTCATTTGCACAGGCTTATCTCTGTTATCGCTTTCATCCGGTAAACATTGTATAATGGGCGGACATTGATACCCTAGTGTACATTTTGCATTAGCAACGAAGAACAGTCATTGCCGAGCTTGATCGCCGTGACTCACCTGTCAAAAACAATCATGCGGTGTTTTTGCTGTCACGTCAGCTGGGCAGAATACCCCAACCAAGCAATACCTTTTAAAATATTATAACTTAAAGTTGGTAAACTCGCGCCAAAAGCCTGAATTTATTCCCGCCTTCACTGCAATCAGAAGGCCGAACAAGAATTTAGAGAAATATCTTACGGCATCTTTATTACAGCGTTAGGTAGGTAGAATCCCTCTATCTTAATTAAGTTATACCTTAGAAATAAATTAAATCCGCGCCAGTGGGCAATCTCATTCTAAAACATCTTAACTCAAAGCACCTTATATCCAGAGTAGGCAAACCTCTCGCTAAAAGTCTAAACTCATTCCAGCTTTGCACTTAAAAGGCCGAACAAGAATTCAAGAAAATGTCTTGCGGCATCTTTACTCTCACGTTCGCTGGGCAGAAACCCTCCATCCTCAGTATGGGTCATACCTAGGAAACAAACTAAATTTGAACCACCGAAGCAAAACTCCCAAACCCATTTAGACATACACTCGGTCACTCAATCCCCCTACCCTCAACAAACCAAACCAAACCAAACCAAACCATAACCCCATCTACCTTACCTCATCTCTCATACCCAGCCCACACCCTCCCCAAGCAATCCCTCTCCCCATCAGCCTCATTCGCACACCACGGCTTATCATCTTTGGCATACGGTATCAGTGGTAGATCGTATGGCATACGCCATCCTACTAGCGTAGGCCCCCCTTCTGTCTCCTCTTCATCCTTCTCCGCCGCCGGCATATCCCTTCCCATCCTCTCGTCTGGCATATCCCCCCCAAACGTCGGCACCATCAAC
>JAABUL010004124.1_pt1 | contig 20033 bp, 4 predicted proteins | sample 5559151 | NCBI WGS metagenome assembly JAABUL01 (sample SAMN10711876, study PRJNA513368) | rock metagenome | isolation source: Antarctica rocks | place: Antarctica: Victoria Land, Pudding Butte sud | reverse complement strand
CAATATAATTTGTCTTATTACAATAACTTCGAAACTAGAATTTATAATATTGTATAATTGTTTTTAAAATATATATTTATCTTTTAATATTTGTTATTGTATAAATTATAATATATATACTTTTACAATATTGCAAAACATATTAATACTCTTATTTTAATATATTAAATTTTAAAGACAACTATTTATAAAGATAAGTTTTTTGTATTTAACTTATTATATATTATTTGCATTTATTAGTTGACAAATATATCTAATTAATTATTTGTTATTTTTGTAAACAAAGTAGAGTTATCTAGTATTTGTATTGTATTAAACTTATTAATATTTAATATAAAAAATAGCAAAATATTATTAATCTTGTTTTGTACAAAGTTGATTATTATTATATTTGCAACTTATTTCTTATTATATTAAAATATATTTTTGCTTAGTAATATAAGACTCTTGTTATATAGATTAAATACAAAATAAAAAAAAAACAATCTTAATTTGTATAAAGTTGCACAAGAGATTTTTGTATTAAATTTTTAACTATATTTCAAATTTTTTTTATAAAAAATTTTGATAAATACTTGTTTAAATTTGATTTTTTAAATATAGATTTAATAAAGTTTTTTAAGTTTATAAAATATAAATTGTTAAGAATTTAATTTTCGAAAAAAGTATTATTGTTTTTAGAAAAATAAATACAATTGTATTAAAATATTTTTAAATTATTGTTTAACAACTTTAACAAACAATTTGTCTCAAAATTAATATCTTTTTTATTATATAAGTTTACGAGATTGTTTTGTAATATAATTTGTTGCAATTTTATTAAAATTGTTAACATATTAATAATATAAAGTACGTATAATAGTATTTGTATATATTTAGAAATATTAATTGTATTTAATTAAAAAATAATTGTAATTTATTAAAGCGCATATTATAATAACTTAATATTTGTATATTTAATAATATATTGCAATATAAAATAGATTTTTATATAAATATAGAAGTTGCGATAATTTTTTTACTCTTTGTTGTACGCAAGTAATTGCATTTTTAATATAATTAATATTGAAAAGATATAAAGTTTGTTGCTTATTCTTTCTAGTATTTCTATTTAGCTATTTTGTTTATTAGCAATTTAATAATTAAGTTAATCTTGTAAGTTCTCGATTTAATTTAAAAATATATTTTGTTTTTGCAATTAACAAATCAAAAATTTTACAATACAAAATTAATAGTTATAAATAATTAAATTTTTTAGTACTTAAAAGTTCTTTGATTGTGTTACTTTTTGTTAATAGTTTTATTTATTAGCAACGTATTAAAGTATTAATAAATCGAATATATTTATGCTATTTTAATAAATTCTATATATAAGTTGAAGTATATTTAATTGCAAGTATTACAAATTTAATTTAAGCAAAATTTAATTAAAGCAATTAAACAAATAATCAAAAATTTTATATTGCAATATTTTAATAGATTATATATATAATTAGATTTTAAAATCGACAAATACAAGACGCAAATAAATTTAATAACAAGAGTTATTCTTTTTAATATAAAATTGCTTTAAAAAGATATTTTTCAAAATTTAAATATTGTTTATTGTAGTATTCTTGTTCTTAAATATAGATTTAAGTAATTTTATTATTGTTTTCTTTAATTTAAACTTTATAAGCAACAACATATTTATTAATTATAAAAAACAACAATTTTTTTATTGTTTATTAATAAATAAATACTTAATAATTAATTTTAGATACGCGTATTTAATCTAATTCAAGTTAGTACAATTAATAAATTTTGTTATATTAACTCTTAATATATTTCTATATTTGTTTAGTTTAATTCTAGCTTCTTTGCGATTTTAATTACAAAGAGTTGATTTACACTAGATTGTTACAAGTTTTGTGTCAATAATTTTTTCTTAAAATTAAGCTCTTTAAATATTAAAGATATTGTTATTAATCTTAATTTAATCTTTTTGTTTATATATTTATCTTTTCTTTTTTCTATATATTTAAAGTTATTATATATATTAATTTTGTTAAATCTTTAATCTATTGTTCGAACTCTTTGTTGTATTTTTTTTGCAAAAATATTTGTTTGTTGTATTAAAATATTATATAACAAAACTATTTTATATTTGTTAAAAGTATTAATTATTTGTTATTAAATTTTACTTTTGTATATATATATTTTAAATAAATTTTGTAAATTGTTTGTCTTTTTAAGTTGTTTTTTGTAATATAATAAATTTATAAGTATAATATATATATTAATAAGCAATATATTATTAATATTAAATATAATTAGCAATTTTGTTTTTATATTTGTAACTTCTATTATTTTTAATTATATTAAGATAGATCTTTTAATTGCTAAGTAAATCTTATTAATTGTTACTATTGTATTTCGCTTATTAGTTTTAATTAGAAGTATATATATAATATACGTAGACTCTTTATATAGCATATTAATTTTGTTGTATAAAATTTATATTATTTAGTTTTAGCAATATTGTTACAATAGATAGTTTTATTGCTCTTTTTTAATATATATTGTAAAATTAATTCGAACAAAATAATTGTTGTATACGAATTTTACAAATATATTATTCGCTTTTTGTATTTTTTTATCTAATTAATTTTAAATTTGTTTGTATAGTATTGTTAAAAAGAATCTTAAATTTAGTTTAAACAATTTTATTAATTTTAATACTATTATTATCTTTTTTTTATTATTGTATTTTAATCGATTTTTAAAGTTATAAAGTAGTAAATATAAACAAAACGTTTTCGACTATTAAACAAAATAAGTATAAAATAAACTTGTAGCTTAGAAGAACAATAATACTATTAAGAAGAATAAAGATAAAGATAAAAATAAAGACACAAATCTATAATATAAACGCGTCGTATTTGTTGTAATAAATAATAATATATAATATTAAAAATAATTCGAATATAAAGATAAAATTGCTCGCAAACAAAAAAAGAGAGATAAAAAATAATATATAGCAAAGTTGCATTTTAAATTAAACAAAGATAAAATAAAAACTAATAATAATATTATATAAAAGAAGAAAATTCTTAATAGATTCTAATTAGTTTAAGATAAAAATAAAAACAATAAAAATATTATTTTAAACTTTTTATATAATTAAGATTGTTGCTTAAGTTAAAATTAAATAATAATTAATATACAAAAGATTAAATATACTTAATTCTATATTAGTATTTTATTCGAACTTTAAATGTTTAGGAATTCGATATTAGTTAAAGAGACAACTTAGAAACAAATAAGTCTCTAAAAAAAATTTAATATTACAAGCAACAATTGATCTTAATTGCGTACTATATATTGCAATTATATATTATTATAATTACTTTTATTTTATATATTATAAATTAATATTAATATAAAGTATAGTTAATTGTTATATTGCAAATGCAATTACTTATTGCGCAATAGATATTTCAATAGTATCTTCTATATCTATCGCGAACAATAATATATATTAATAGCTATATTTTATTTGTTTCGATTTCTAGTTTATTTATACAAACAAATAAATTTTACAATATATAATTTATAATAATAGTATTGTTAAATTATAATTGTCGCGTTAATAGAGTAATTGCAATATTTTTGTTGTTGCAATATATTAATTGCAATACAATTAAATAAATATTTATTTTTATATATTTATCTTGTTGTTAACGCAAACTATTAATCGAAATACGTTCTATATTATAGATAGAAAGTAAATAAAATACAAACTATATTGCGTTTAACACGTTCTTTTAAAACAATTAAATTTAAATTTATTAATATTTTGCAATCTTTATTTTTTAAACTTTAAATATAATTTTTATATTATAATATCTAATTTGCAATATCTAATTTGTACTTTTTATTTTGCAAATTTTATATTATTTTGCTTAAATTAAAATATTAAAGATAAAAATATTAAAATTTGTATTATATTTAAATATTTAATTTTATTGTTGCAACTAACTATTTAGTATATACTCTTTTACTATTGTTTGCAAAAATAACAATATAACAAACTTATTGCTAGATAGAAACAATAAAATAGTTTATTATTATATTAATATTTAAATATATTATATATTTAAATCTAAATTTAAAAACAATTTGTTTAAAATATTTAATATCTATTTGAATCTTAATTAATTGTTCGATCTCGATAAAATTTACTACAAAATTGCGAAAATTATCTCTATTATTATATAGAGACACAAAGAATTGCAAAAGAAACTCTTAATAAAAAAGAAACAAATATAGAAAGTTGAAGACAAACTAATATATAACTAGAATTAATAAAAGCTTGTTTTATAAAACAAATAAATTATTTTTTTGCTATATTTACGTATATTAAGTCTTGTCGATCTTAGCTAATAATAGTAGCGTTATCTTTTCTTGCAATTATAACGCAAGCAATATATTAATTTCTATTATTATGTATCTTAATTATATTTGCGTACGCATCTTAATTTTTAACAAAAATAATAACAAGATTGTTAATATTTATTTGGGAAATTAGTTTTATAAAAGAAATACAATATACAAGATAGTAATCAATAATATATTAAAATATTAAATTACATTAATAAATAAAGTAAATAAAATAAGTTTATTTTTAAGATCGATTTGTTATTATCTTTTTAGTACAATTAGAAGAATATTTGTTTAAATAAAATTATTAATTAGTATATAAACTTTATTCTTTTACAATATTGTTGCAAAGTAATATTTATATAGTTAGTTGCAATTAATTTGTAGCAAGCAAATAAATATATTTCTAATCTTTTGTTATAAAGAGCAACTACTATATAGAATGTATTAGATAGAAGCAAATCTAAATAAATAATGCAATTATATTGCTTAAGCAATCGATCTACAAAACACAAATAATTTATTAGATAGTATTAATTGTTTTTTAGTATTAATAACTTAATTTCTTAATATTAAATCTAAATAAATATTATTTTTGCAATTTAATACAATCTTGTCTCTAATACTTTGCTCAATTATATTATAAAATATAATATAATAATAATACAATTATATATTGCTCAACTTTATTGTAACTCGATATTATATATTGTATAAGCACAAATTGCGTTTAAGAATCGCAATACGTATCAATATAAAACAAAATAATATTGTTATAATTAAGTAATAGAAGCGTCAAATTATACTAAATAATATAATGCAAATAATTTTATAATTTCGATTCTAATTTTTGTTCGACAATATTAGTTTAATTTTAGTTAGTCTTTTAAAATTGTATTGCGTTAATTAATTATATTTTACTTAATAGAAACAATTATATTTAATATAAAGTTATTATTAAAGACTTTAATACTTTAATTGCGAAGAAATTAAATATTGTACAAATTTAATACAATCTAGTTAGTTTATATACTCTTGTTAGTTTTTACGTACAATTATTGTTAGAGATATATATCGAATTTATAACAATATTAATTAACTTGCGTTTGTATTATCTTTGTTAATTTCTTTATTTTAGTTTGTTTTGTTGCTATTTTTATTTATAGCTTTAAACGTAACAAATATATTAAATATATTTGAACAAATAGATTACAATAATATTTTTAGTAAATACAATTGTAATAAGTGCGAAAATTAAGTATTTAATAATAACAATTAACAAGCTTTGTTAATTGCTACAATATAAATATACGTCGCGCAACTTAAATACATCAAATTATATATAAAGACGTTGTCGTTAAAATATTACAGAAAATTCAAGTATATATTTATATATTTATAAAACTTGTTGTCGAAAACAAGATAAAACTCTAAATAAATAAATTATTCCAATAAGTTTCGCAAATATTAACAACAAATACATAAATATACGTAATATATTTTATATTATTGTAAAATTGTTATATTTAATTGTCGACAAATTTAGCTCTATTAATTATTAAAATTGTTGCAACTATTTTTATAGTTAAAGTTTAAATATTTAATTTAATTTATATTTAAAATTAACTACTTTTTAATCTTTAAGCAAAATATAATACTTTAAAAGATTGTTATATTAATTAGCATAAAATATATTTTGTTAAGTTGCATTCTTATATTATTAATTTATTTCTATTTTATTATTGCTAGATTCGACAATATATACAAATTTAACTATAATTATTTAGCAAATATAACAAATTTAAATATAAAAGATTTATTGTTAAGATTAGAATATTTAGATTGCAAATAAGTTTAAAATTGTACAATTAATTATAAACATTAAATTGTTTTAAATAATTTATAAAACTTATTGTTGTTTTGTTGTTATATATATATTTATATTTAAAAGAGAAACTAACATATATATTGTAATTAACAAATGTTAATTAACAATATTTAGATTGTTAAATAAATTTGCACTTATATTTTACTATATATACAACTTAATAAATATAATTTAAATCTTATTATTGTATTGTTTAAGCATTAATATATATTGCTAAAAATTAATATTAATTATATAAATTTATTGCAAAGTTAATATATATATAATAAAAAGCTTGAATGTATTTATTAAAATAAAAGCTATATATACTTAGATTATTGTAATTAAAATTTAGTATATTAAAATTAATATAGATATATTTAGTATAAATTGAGATTATTAATAGCATTTTGTTATAATAACAACGCAAATAATAACAATTTGCAATTAAAAAAATATTGTTCCAAGAAAATCGTATAAATCTTAAATTATTATTAAAATATAAAGATATAAAATGCGCAAAAACATTAATATATAATCTTAAATATAATTCTAGATATAAATTGTATTTGCTATCTATAAATATTTGCTAATATTAATTATTTACAAGTAAGTTACAATCTTTAATTGTAATTATCGTAAATAAGAAGAAATCTAATTTATATATATAAATAATACGCTACTTAAGTAAATCTTAAATAATATTATATTAAACTTAGCATCTTTCTATTATTGTTAGCGCAAACATATTTATTGTTTTATTCTTACAAAGATTTTTTTTATTTTTTTTAATTGTATTACTTTATTTTAATTTTATATTTAAACTATTAATAATATACTATCTAAAATAGATATAATATTCTAGATAGTCTTTAATATTTATTTTAGATAATAAGACAAATTTTTTAATTTTGTTCAATATAAATATTGCGATAAAGAAAAGACAACAATTAATATATCTAAAATCTTATCTTATCTCAATAAATATAAAATTAATATTAATATTAATTATTTGTCTATTATCTTAGATAATATTGTTGTCAATATTAAACAAACGAATTTTTAACAAAATTAAAATCTTATTTTTTTGTTTTTAGAATTAGACAATTTAATAACTAGTACTTTATTATCTTTATTAACGTAATAAATACTTTGTTATTTAAAATTTAACAAATTAAATTAATAAAAGATAAATAATTTTGCAGCAATAACTATATATTGTATTAACAACAAAATTAGTCTATTTAAATATTATATATAGCAATACTTTTTTCTTAAATTAAATCTAATTTATTAAGTAATATTTTGTATTTTTATTTTAAGACAATTATTAATTTTTGTATATTAAAAAATAAAATCTCTTTAATACAAAGTAGCAATTGTATCAGTTTTATTATTAATAGTTTTAATAATATTAATTAACAAAGAATTATAAATTTATTTTACGATATTAATAACAACTTTTATTATTTATATAACAAAATTATATTAGATATTAAATATAATACTTAGCTTTTAATATTTTAAATTAATAATAAAATACTCTATTATTGCAATAAAGTGTTTTTTAAAATTAATTTTTACGCTATTAATATTAAAATAAAATATAAGCTATTTATACTATATTAAGTTTTTCGAATAATTTCAAATATATCTTTTAAATATTTTGCAATAACTATAATTTTTAGTTACTAATATACAATATTATAAAGCTTTTATAATTTGCGAAGATCTTTAAAAGTATCTTTATAATAATAAACTACTTTTATAGAAATAACAGATAAATAACAATATTTTAATAATATTAAATGCGCAAATATAAATTATATTATTAAATTATACTATTTGTAATAATTTGCTAAAAAGTTTAGATAAAAATTCTAGTTAAAAGTTTTAATTTTAGTTAAAATTAATATTAAATTATAATATATTTGCAAATTAATTCGATCTTTTTGTTTTATAGCAAAATTATTTTAAAGCTTTGTATTATTAACAATATTAAAGATCTAAATATTAACAAACTTATTAGAACTTAGTTATTTAATTATTGTTTCTAAAATAATCTTTAAAATATAATAAAAATATTACAATTTATTTATAAATAATAGAAAATATTTAAGTTTAATTAAATATATCTAGATTATATAATTAATAAATAAAAGAAAATTAAGTAATATTTATAATAATTTATAATTGTGTAAGTTACTTTTATGTTAATAAGATATAAACAATATTTATATCTTAATTAATTACAAAAAAGAATATTATTTATTCTCAAAATAATCGATTTAATAAGTAGATAATTAATATATATTTAATTGTTTATTATTTTAACTTAATTAATTAATATATTGTTGCAACAATTAATAAAGATTAGAAGTTTCTTTAATATTATTATTGTAGTTAAGTAACTAGATAATATTAGACTATAGATTAAAAGATATTTGTTACTAGTATTAGCGATCTATCTACAATATATATATAATCTCTTTTACTTAAATCTTAGAATCTTAGCTACTTAATATACTATTAGACTATATAGTACAATTTATATATATATTGCGATAAGTCTCTATTATCTTTATAATTATAATTATTTACTAATTAATTTTTTTTTTTTTTTTTTTTACAATATCTAAAACAATATATATATATTAATAAGATTTTTTTATAGAACTTGTAAACAATACTATTAATTTAAAATATACTTAAAATTATAAATAACTAGTAATTATATATAAAATAAGATTAATAATTCTTTATTATTTTAATAAATATTTTATATTGTTAATTTTTTTAACAATTTTTGTTAAGCAATTATATTAAATATTAACAAATTTAGTATCTTTTAAACAAGTTTTATAAATAATAAACTTTATTTATAGCTAAACTTGCAATAAGCTATTAATTAATTGCGTAAATATATTTTAATTTTTGTTTATACTTAATCTAGTTTTAAAAAAATAATAAAAAATAATAATAATAAAACTAATTAATTATAACAAATAATAAGAAAATAAATATCGAATATTATTTTTTGTTTATAGATATTATTGTTTTAGACAAACGCAATTACAACAAATACAAAAATAATAAAAATAATATTATAAATAAAATATTAATTTGTTAATCTTTTAATAAAAGCTTTTAATTGTTAATAATAATAGAAATTTTTGCAATAATTTTAGAGTTTTAACAAACAATTAAAGAATAAATTCTAAATATTTATAAACTATTTATAGTATATAGTTTAGATTTATTTTTAAATTTTGTGTTAAAAAGATTTTAAAAATATATATAAATTTTAATAGTATTATAGACAAATTTGTATATTAATACAAAAAGAAAAACAATTGTTGTAAATACAAAATAAGCAAAACAACTAATTGTATAATATAATAATAATTAATAATTAAATTAGAGACAAATACTAATTAGATAGACTCTAACTAATATAAATCTTAATTAATAGCAACTAACTAAATAATGTTTGTATTATATATTTTTTTTTTTTAGATATTTAATAAAATTAAAAAAAATAGTTCTTTATTAATTTATAATTGTTTTAGTAGTTATCTATATAATAAAAATATATATTTGTTAAAATACTAATTGTTTTTTCTTAATTTTAAATAATATTTACTCTAGAAATAAAAAAGATATTATATAGTTTTTATAATATAATATATTTTTATTAAAGTTTGCTTAATAAATATGCAAATAATACTATATCTTCGAAATTTCGATAAAAAATAATCAAATTATTATTAAAAATATATTAAAAACTCTAATTTTTTTTTTAAATATTTTATTAATTTTAGAAGCTTTATTAATAACAACAAATCTTTTGTTAATTACAATAATTATTGCTAATAAACAATACAATAAATAATAAATATATATTACTAATATTTGTTCTAATTGCTTAATATTGCTAATTGTAGTTTTAATAACTATTAGATAATTAATGCAAAAAGATACAACAATTATTATAATTTGTTGCTATTAGAAATTCTACAACGTAATTTTTAATAGTAATTAATTAAGTAGTATATTATACTATAAATAAAATAGCGTAAATTTAACTACAATATTGCGCAATTTTGTTTGCGTAAAAATTAGAATAACTATACAAAATATTATTAAAATTAATTTTCTTGTTTAAAGAAATTTGTTACAATTCTAGCTTGTTATAGCTAGTATATATTCTACAAAACAATCTATAGTATATAGTACAATTACTTGCATATTTAACAACTTAATAAATAAATATTGCTCAATACGCTAGTAAGCGAGTTCGATATATTTAATAATAAACAAAATAAACAAAACTTAATATATTTAATAACAAATATAACAAATAAGAAGAATCTTTTTTAATATATAGATTTTTTAAATACAACTTTCTTATAAATTGTGTTTAATTTATTATAGATTTTTACTTAATATTACTTTAATTTATTAAATCTTTTTTAAAATTTATTAAATATAGAAATTGTCTATAATTGCAAATTCTTATTATTAAATAATTGTTTGTATTATTTAAAGATATCTACAAATCTCTTTAATAATACAATTTATTTTAATATTTTTAAAAAAAGTATTAGTGTAATATTTTAAATATTTTAAAAATATTTATATTAAATTAATACGCTTCTATCTTAAATACTAGTTTATTAATATTATATCAATTATTAATTATAAAAAACAACAAAATTAAAATTAACAAACTTAATATCTACTATAAAGATTGTATTAATTTAGAGAATTAATTTATACAAATAAATATTTATTTTATTTTCTATTCTATTTTAACAAATTAGAAAACAATTTTTGTATTAATATTTTTTAAAAAAAGAGTTTAATATTAATTTAAATTAAATTTACAAAAATATTTAAAAAATAATAGCAAAAATTTTTGTACAATATTTATAAACTTTAATAACTTTAAAAAAGAGTTTCGAAAAATCTTTAAAATATTTAACAAAAAACAAATTACAAAAAAAGTAATTTAATATTTAATTTAACAAATCTTTGCAACAAATTATATTACTAAATTTTAAAAATATATTAATCTAATTAAATAAAACAATATTGTATTTATAATAATATTTTAACAAAATTTTAAAAACAATTTAAAAAACAAAATTATATATAATAAATTTTTTTTTAACAATATATTTAATTTTATTAAAGTAATTATCGATTTTAACAACAAACTATATAAAAAAACTATAAAAAAAAATACAATTAATTTTAAGAAAAAGCAAAAATCTTCTTTAAATTAACAATTAAATATTAGCAAAAAAAAATTTGTTTTAATTAAAAATACAATAATCTTAATTATTATAAATTTATATTTATAAAATTAAATTTTACTTAACAATATAAAAAGAAAAATTTAAAAAAAAAACAAAATAACAAATTTTAAAAAATATATTATTTATATAATAAATTAAGTTACTTTGTAAAAAATTATTAATTATAAAACTTAATAAATTGTTAACAAATTAATATTATATTAAAAGAAATATCTAATAGTTAAAACAATATTAGAAAACAAATTAATATAAAAACAAATACTTTTAAAACTAAATTAAACAACAACTATTATTTAATAAAAAATTTAAATTAATTATAAAAAGTTTTAAATAAAATATTATTAAATAAGATACTTATATTTATACGAAAAATTAATTAAATACTTAATAAAATTATAAGAGTAAAACAATTAAGAATATTATATTTTTATCTAGCAACAAACTTAGACAACAAATATAATTAAATTTTTTTTTACAAATATGTAAATAATATTACAAAATATTTTAATACTTTAGCTAGTTTATTAAAAAAAAGAAAAATAAATTAAATTGTAAATAAATATAAGAAAACGCTAGAAAGCAATATTATTATAAAAAAAAAAATTTTAATAAAATTAAACAACAATTAAGCAATATAAGTTTATCTTAAAAAAAAATAAAAAAACAAAAAAATATATAATATTTAGTTAAACAAAATATTATAACAATTTATACTAAACTTATTTAAAAAACAAAAAAAAATTAATTAATTTTTTAAAAAATTAAAATTATTAATTTAGTATAGAAAGAAAACTTAATGCAAACAAATATTCGAAACAAAAATTGCAATACAAAAATAAAATAAAGTTCAAATTTTTTAATAAAAAATATATTAAAAAAATACAATATATTAGCTTAACAATAGTAATTAAACTTAACAATATATATATAATATTTTATTATATTAATTAAGATTAATAATTGTTAATTTATTGCAATAATTAATTTTAATATAATAAGTAATTTTATAATTAAAACTTTTATTAAAAAAAAAAAAATTTTACTTAAAGAAAATCCAATATATATAATCTAGTAATTGTAAATAAAAATTTATTATTTAACAAAAATAAAAAAATAAATAAAGAAATAAAGTTACTATCGATAGCTATTTAACAATATTACAAAAAACGAATTTTTAATATAGTAGAAATAATTATTTATAATATTGTTTTAGAAATATCTTAATTAAAACAATACAATTTAAAAATTAACTAAAATATATAAATACTTAAATTTGTATAATATAATTATATAATTTATATTTAATCTATATATTAATAATATTTAATAATAAATAAAAAATTAAATTAAAAATTAAATACAAATAGCAAGCTTATATTTTTGCAAAAAAACAATTTAACAAAGTTTAATTTAACAAATATTAATAAAAATTAATCAAGTTATAAAATTAAAGTAAATAAAAAAAATTACAAATTTTCTAAAAATCTTAAATTATTTAGTATAACAAAGAAATTGCTAAAATATATATTATAAATATATAACAATTAAAAGTATCTATTTTAAAAAAAAGAAACAATAAAAATTCTTTCTAAATATTAATTGTAAAATTACAAAATTAGATTTAAATTAAATAAATAATTTATATTTAAACTTATATATATTTTATTTAAAAAAAAGCTCAAAGTACTTTGCAAATATCTAACAAAAAAACAAAACAAAAAAATTTATTAAAAAATCTTAATTATAGACAAAATATTTGATTTTCTTTGTATTAAAGAAGAATAAAATTTTTATTTATATATTAATTATTAAAAGCTAAATAATATTACAATTAAAAATTAATATTTACTATTTAATATTAGTAAATTTTAAAATTAACTATTTAGAGCAAAGTACTTTATTAAACTAAATTTACAAAAAGTATACAATTAAATAAAAATAAAAATAAAAAAAGAATAAAAAATAGCTTTTTATATACAATATAAATAATATAAATATACAATAATATTGTTCGAATTTATAAACGTTTTAACAATATATTAAGAAATAATTAATAATATATTACAACAATATTTAAATTAATTTGTTATAATATATTTGAACAATATTATAATTTATTTAAAAATTTTAAAAAAATATATTAATTATATCTTTAAAGTATTAAAATATCTAAATATAAAAAACTTATATTTTAAGTTAAAAAAATATAAATTTTATTAAAAAAAAATTAATTTTTTTAAATTTGTTATTAAACAATACAAAATATATATAAATTTTAAAAAACTACAAACAATTAAAGAATAAAAATTATTAACAAATATTAAAAAAGTATAATTCTTTCTAAATAGACTGACCGTTCGGTTCCAACAGTTGGAACCGAATTGCATAAATTATGAAAATACTAACTATATTAGGTTAAAACCTAGCCTAATTAGGTATAACTTTCGGGTCGGGTTATAGATTTCGGGGAAAAACCGACCCGAATGGTCAGTCTATTTCTAAATTTTATAAACTACAATAAGAAATTTATTAAAAACTATTTAGTAAATATAATATTATTAACAAATTTTACAAAGAAGAATATATTATAATTATAAAAATTTGCAAAAAAGAAATTATTTTAAAATCTTAAGTTAAAATATTTAAAAAAATTAATATTAAAGATATATAATTTGCAATTGTTAAACAAAATTAAAATCGATATATTAAATTTAGCTATTAATATATATTTTAATTAGAGATATAAAAATATATAATATCTAATAATATATTTTTTAAAAAAACTTTTATTAATCGAATAAAACTATAATATTTACAATAAAAAATTACTTGCTATAATAGTTTTCTTAAAATTATAAAAAATATATATCGAAAAATTATTAAAACTTACAATTCTTATAGATTACAAATTTTTTATATATTTTATTATTATAAAGCAACTAAATAGAAAACAAATATAATAATTAGAAAAACTTAAACAATATAAGTTTAGAATATAATATATTTTAGACAAAAATAATAATAAAGTAAATATATTTAATAAAAGAAATAATTATATAAAAACAAAAAAATTGTTTAATTATAATATATTTAAAATCAACAAAAACAAATTATTATTAGCAAATAAGTACAAACTAAATACTATATTACAAATATTTTAAGATAATACAAAAGAATTTTTAATAAAAAAAGAAAAACTTCAAATATTTATTAACAAGATCGACAAATATATAAAAAAGTATTATAATAAATTATTGCAAAAGCACTTAAAAGTAATAAAAACTCTTTAATTTTTATATTAATATTGTTAGTTTTTACAAATAAAACAAGTTGTCAAAATATATATTAAACAATATCTTAGCTATTAATAAAACAAATATAATATATACGCAAACTATAACAAAATCTAATATTAGAAACTATTTAAATTGTTATAAGATAAAGTTACAATAAACTTTATTATTAAATTGTCAAAATTAACAAATCTAGCAACTAGAGATAAATATAATTTAATACTAGTAATAATTAATAAACTTATTAAATACTTATATATTATTGTATACAAAAAGAAGTTTATTGCAAAACAACTAGAATATATTATATTAAATTAACTTATATAATATTACAATATATTTAAAAAACTAATTAATAATAGAAACAAGCTTTTTATATCTAATTATTAAAAAACGCTTTTTTTAATATTAGATATAAAACTTTAAATATTTATTATCTATTACTTAATTACAAATAATTAGACAAAAAAAACAAATTAAAGTTTTAAACAATATTTAAAATACTATATTTACAATATTTACAATAATTAAATATTATTTTTATTTATAATATAACTAGCATTTAATGCAAAGATTTTAAATATTACTAAAATAACTTTATTCTTTGTTAATTATAACAAGAAATTTAATTTTTTAAAAAAAAATATATATATTTGTTTGCGCAATTAATTATTAAAAGAATAGCAATACTAAAAAAGATATACAACAATATCTTAAGAATACAAAAAAAATTAATTAAGTATTAAAATAAAAAACAAAAAATAATATCTTAACTAAAAAAAAAAAAAAAAATATATCTTTTTATAAAAAATCTTAGAACAAGAAAGTTAAGCAAGAAATTAAATTATATTAAAATTAAATTGTTTTTTGTTAAAAAGATTAAAAAATTAATTAACTACAAACTTAATTTATTCAAAAATATTAAAATATTTCTAATATTCTATATATTATTGTTGAAATCAATCGATTTAAGTATATCTATATAGAAAACATTTTATTATAAATTATAGAAAAAAAATTAATTTAAGATTAAATTTTTTTTAAAACAATAAAATTAACAATATTTTGTAAAATAAAAATAGTATTTTATAATAAAAAATACGTAAAAATTAACTAGCAATCTCGACAATTGCAATACTTTTATTTAAAAATTTTATTAATATTCGAAAGATTATTTAGTATAGCAAGAGAAAATTAAATAATAAAAGATATTTTAATTAAAGTATTTGCAACAAAACAATTTAACAACTCTATAATATTTAATTTCTTTATATTAAATAGCAAATATTGTATTTTTTGTTTTGTTTTTGTATTAACTTTTTTTAATATCTTTTTATTGCAAAACAATTGCATAATTATAATTGTTAATATAATTTTATTCTTTATTATTTTAAAAAATAGATCTTTTCTAATATAATTTAAAAAAGTTTATAATATATTTATATACAATTTGTTTGTGCAAATATATTTCGAATACTTTAAATAAAATAATAATTTTTTTATAATAATGCAAGACTTGCTAGTATAACAACAATATTTACAAACAAAATTAACAAATATTTTGTAATAATCTATTTCGAAAACAAGACAAATACAATTTTAATAAAAAAATATAATATATAAGTATTTGTTTTTTAAGACAAAAAGATTTGAAGAAGAAAAATAGTATTATAACTTTAATTTGTTATAGCTAATATATACTCTACAAAACAATCTATAATATATAATACAATTATTTGTATATTCGACAATTTAATAGATAAATATTGCTCAATATACTAATAAATAAGCTCAATATATTTAACAACAAACAAAACAAACAAAGTTCGATATATTTAACAACAAGTATAGCAAACAAGAAGAATCTTTTTTAATATATAGATTTTCTAGACACAATTTTCTTATAAATTGTGTTCAATTTATTATAAATTTTTATTTATTGTTACTTTGATTTATTGAATCTCTTTTAAAATTTATTAAATATAAAAATTGTTTATAGTTGCAAATTCTTGTTATTAAGTAATTGCTTATATTGTCTAAAGATATCTACAAATCTCTTTAATAGCACAATCTATTTTAATATCTTCGAAGAAAGTACTAGCGTAACAAAATTAACATTTTAATAAATTATTTTCTTTATTTTTTTAATTTCGACTTATATTATTTTGAATTTTTGCAACGTTGTTAAATACTATTTCGATATTATTTAATTTATTGTTTTACAATTTAAACTTAATATAAAATTTGTAATAAGTTGAGCTAACAAATTAGATTATAATATTTAATTAATTAAAATACAACTAATAGAATTATAAAGACAAAGCTAGATAGAAGCTAGAAATCTATAAAGAATAATTTTATATTTATTGCTTTATCTTAATAAAGTTAAATACAAATCTTTGTATATTGTATAAATTTGCAAAACATTTGCTTAATTATTTAAGTTTTTATTATTTAATATAAGATTATTAGCTCTTAGATTACAATATTAGAACAATATAATTCTTTGTTTTGTTTTGCTTTTGTTTAATATAAAATTGTAAACTATAATAAATATTGTAATACAAACAATATTGCAAAAACAAAAAATTAATATAAAATCTTCGAATTTTTTAACATTACTTTTGTTGTATTTTTTATTTAATTTTATAATAATATTATAAACAACAATATTAATTTATTATTTCTTAATTTAATTGTAAAAATTAGAAATTATAGTTGTAAAATTGTTAATATATTTGTTATCAAACAAAATCGATTTTTGTATAATATTTGTTTTGTAATTATTGTCGAAATATTTAAATACATTTAGATTTATATATCGAAAAAAAATTGTTATATTTGCAAGAGTTATATACTTTGCATAATATAAATAATTTACAAAATATAAGTTTTTATTTAAATAAAAACAAGTATAAAGCATTTAATAACAAAAGTTTTATTAAACAACTTGCTAAAATAAGTTGTAGTATATAATTTGTAATTATCTTTTATTACTTTGCGTATTGCATTAAGTTTAATAATAAAGATATATTTTAAACTCTTTATTAATTAAGTTGTCGATATTGTCTTTTTGTTCTTTATTTATCTTTACGTCTTTTTATAATTAAGTAAAGAAATTAAAGATAATAAGATTATCAAATTTGTATTACTTAATTTATATCTTTTCTTTAACAATCTTGTCGACAATATATTGCGTCTAGATTAACGTCAAAGAAACAAGCAAGCTAGAAATAACAAACTTGTAAACATAGATTTTAAGCTTATTTGTAAATATAAAAGAGCAATTTCTTTGTTTAAATTGAATCGAGTTTGTTGTTTTATATATATTAAATGCGCTACAATATATATAGCAATTTACGAGAATTGTTTGCAAATTGTTAACTTTAAGACTTTTTACTTGAATTTCGAAGTAACTCGCGAGATCTTTTAAATGCGCGTAATAAATATATTGCAAATTTAGCTATTTCTTTTGTTTGCGCTCTAGAAATAGATTGTTTAATTTAATTAAACAAATTAGTATATTAAAACAATTTATTTTTATTTTAATATTAATTTTTTTATTAATTTAATTTAGAATAACTAAAGCAATATTGCAATAATAATATAACTTAGTATTCTTTTTTAAACTTAATTTTTTTTTGTCAATATTAATTACAAACTTAACAATATTTTTAAGTAATATTAAGTTGTTATTCGTTGTTATATTAAATGTTGCGTTTAATTGATCAAATATTATATTCGATAAATTTGATATATTCTTTGCAACTTCTAGTACTATATAATATTGTAGTTGTTGTTTGTTAAATATAACAACAATATTTATACAATAATATTTGTTAATATTGTTACTTAATAATTTCGATTCAATTTTATTGCTTAACTTAATAAAATTAATTTTAAACTTTGTTAATTTTAACAATATTAATAAGTCTCTTTAAAGCAATAAATTCGCAATTTTTCTTATTAGCAATTTTAATTTTTGCTAATTGTTTGTCCAGATTTTTTTTGTAGTATTATATTTATCTTTGCGAAATTAAATTTAATCTTATATAACGTACGCTATTATTGTAGAAATCTTGTAATATATATATTTTATAAAATATTTTGCAAGATATACTAAATAAGTCTTACTTATAGTTAGAAAGATTTAGTTGTTAATATTGCAATCTTAATTTTCTTTAATAATTTGTGCGCTTTTATTCTTTTTATTATAAATTGCTTTTTTTAATATTTAAATTTAATATTAATATTTGCTATTTAAAGCAACTTTTGCTTTCTCTTTTGTTATAAATCGAGTCTTTTATATATGTTTATTTATCAATATTTCTTAGATTTTAATTGTTATACTATACGCTTATTTTTGTTTATTAATAAGTCAATTTAATATAAGAGTAATTTTGTTAAACTATTTGACTAATATATTTAGATTAACAATTTAACAATTTACGATATAACAAATTTCGATTTTATTACTAGCAAAACTCTTAAGTTTCTTAATAATAATCGCAAAAAAAAAATTTAATAATAAATAAATAGCAATGTTTGTATTTATAATATCGATGTTGTTTAATTATAAAGACAACTTACAATTAATATTGTTAACACAATTAATAATTGAACTTGTCGAACAATTACTTCTTAGATATTAGTAAATTTTGTCTTTAAAAATTAACAACAAGCAAAAATTAATCAAGATTTATAGTTTAGAAACAGTCGCTTTGTAAAGCAAATTAAAAAATTTAAAGATATTTGATTAACAACATTCTTAAAGACGCAATTTTGTTTTAATAAATACTTTTGTTAATAAAGATAAAGAAGATTAAATAAATATTAATAAAGTATTTTAGTTTTTATATAATTTTAGTAAATGCGACGCTTTGTTTATTAATTTATTTATAGTTAACAAATAATATATAATAATCTAATTCTTTAATCTTGTAAATTTATTTAAAATTTATTTGCTTTATCTACAATTTACTTAGTTTTAAAAAGATATTTAATTTCTTTCTTAAATATAAATTTTAATAAATTTAAAATCTAACTTCTTAAATATTTATTTGATCGAATTAATATTAAGTTTATTTAAAGAAAACTCTTGTTCTTTGTTTTTTCTTTTTGCGCTTTTTT
>JAABUL010004122.1_pt1 | contig 20040 bp, 16 predicted proteins | sample 5559151 | NCBI WGS metagenome assembly JAABUL01 (sample SAMN10711876, study PRJNA513368) | rock metagenome | isolation source: Antarctica rocks | place: Antarctica: Victoria Land, Pudding Butte sud | reverse complement strand
GCAACTCGGCTTGGTCCGCCATCAAGCCAGGTCGTTCGCTGGGCTGCTCACCCGAAGCGGCGCCACGCTGCTTGCCCACACCCTGCTCCGACTCAACCTTGTTCAATTCACATAATGCGCCTTAGGCGTCCCAGGTCTGCATAGCTCTTCCCGTGATACGACTGGCCCCACCCGCCCTTCAGGTCGGCATTGGTAGGAGCATAATCCGTAGTCACAGTCGCAGGGGCAAACACAGACGGATCAACGCGAAGGGCTTTGGGGTCGATGGGACTGGTCGCCTGGTGGGACACGGCATGGGTCCGGGCGGCGTGTGCCGTTCCGAACGGTACCAACATCATGCCGGTGAGAATCGCGATGGACAAGGGCTTGAAAATATGAGACACGGTCATGCCTTTCTGTCTGGTGGTAATGGGTGTGTCGTGCAGGTGCTGGTTGTGTTTTCTCTCGTGATGAGCGGTTATCCGACGTCTTCCCCCGATCTCCTCTCCTCGTCGCTGTTGTCCGTTTGCTCGGTCCAGGCTTCGTGAGAATCACTCTATCAGAGAGATATTCCCAAAGTGTTCCCACAGGACCCGCCGGAACGAGGTGGGCAAATATGCAGCTTGCGCCCTTCGTCGTGCAGCCCGCCAGGAATGGATTCCTTGCCTAGCCGCCGTTCTCGCCCACGGGCCTCTGGTCCAGCCACGGCGCGCAGCGGGACTGGGGTGTCTTCGGTTCGCTTGACGTCACGGGGGAGGCCTGCCCCACCACGGCGAAGCGGGGTGAGGCAGGCCTCCGCCCACGTGCTGCGTGGCTTAGCGGGCCGGGACGATGAGCATCCCTCCGTCGCGGAGCAGCACTTGCAGGGTGTAGGGGCCAGCGCCGCTCCAGTGGGTGTGGAAGGCGTACGACACCGAACGATGCACCGGAAGGAGGTGGGCATTGAGCCGCAGGGTGCCGGCGTAGAGGTTGAATCCCACGACGTTTCTGCTGTGGGCCATGCGCCAGGTCAGGGACAGGACACCCGCGTGCCTGCTTGCATGCGCAGCCGAGACGCGGGCCGCGGTGGGACCGGTAGCGCCGCCGGCAGCGAACGGCGTGCCGGTGAGTTGGCTCAGATTCGGAGATGATGTACTGCTAACCGTCAACGTGTCACACCCCGCCTGCGGCACATTCGGGCTCAGCGGAGTTGAGGCCTGCCACGCTGCTCCGTCGTACCAGTAGATGGTGTTCCCCGTTCCCAGGTTACAGTCGACGATCTGGACGGAGGTGAAGGTGTTGCCGGGGGATACCTTCACATCAAAGTAGTTCGCTCCACTTGGCGGCGGCGTACCCGCAACGGGATTGCCGGCATACTGCGCCACCGTCACCGAGCCGGAGGTGCCGAAGGCAGTTGCGGTGTAGCTGCCGGCAGTATCCGGACCTGTTCCTCCTACCGACGCGTTCGCCTGCGTCCCATCACTGGTGCCGGTCTGGCTCGCCGTCACGGCAGGTGCAGAGCTTAAAATCGCCAGACTGTGGGCAGCCTCTGAACCGATGCCGAGGGCCACCGGCGTTGAGCCGGTTGGCAAACTTACCAGTGCCGGGGTGGGGTTGCCATAGATGGCCACCGTCCCGTTACCCAGTTCACCGTAGTGGTTGTCGCCCCAGGCATAGAGCGCCCCATCCGAACCAATCGCCAGACTGTGAATATCTCCCGCCTCGATGGCCGTTGCGGTCACTCCAGCCGGCAGACTCACCACCTGAAGGGTGGTGTTGTAGTACGGGAAGTTCCGGCTGCCGTCTCCCAACTGACCAAAATAATTGTAACCCCAGGAGTACAGAACGCCATCTGAACCGATCGCCAGACTGTGAGATGATCCCGCCGCGATGGCCGTTGCCGTCACGCCGACCGGAAGAAGCACTGTTACAGGGACATGGCTCGACGTGGTGTTTCCCGTGCCCAGCTGACCGTTGTTATTCGAACCCCAGGCATAGAGGTTCCCATCAGACCCACTCGCCAGGCTGTGTTCGAAACCCGCCGCGATGGCCATCGGCGTCACGCCGGCCGGCAGGCTCACGATGGTCGGAACATTGCTCTGGGCGCTGCTCCCATTCCCCAGTTGGCCCGCGTAGTTATCACCCCATGCATACAGGTTCCCGTCTGAGCCGATCGCCAGACTGTATTGCGCGCCAGCCGCGATGGCCGTCGCCGTCACGCCCACCGGGAGATGCACTAGCGCCGGGACGTTGCTCTGCGTCGTGCTCCCATTACCCAGTTCACCAGAGAGGTTTCCTCCCCATGCATACAGGTTCCCGTCTGAACCGATGGCCAGACTGTGATGATCTGCTGCCGCAATGGCCGTCGCCGTCACGCCGGCAGGCAGACTTACCAGCACTGGGGTGAGACCGCCCGGCCTACCCCCGTTGCCCAATTGACCGGAGTTGTTCGAACCCCAAGCGTACAGTTTCCCATCTGAACCGATTGCCAGACTGTGGCTCGCTCCCGCCGCCATGGCCGTTACCTGTACTCCCGCCGGTAGACGTACCGCCAACGGGGTGGTGCTGTTGGTGGTATTCCCTTCACCCAGTTGACCATCGCTGTTATCTCCCCAGGCATACGCGGAGCCAGTTATCGACCCACCAGATCCCGTTGCACTCGCTGCGAGCGGACCACCGATGGCGGCCGGGATTGCTCCCAGTGCCAGGATCAACAAAAGAACACGGATCATATGTCGAAACCATCTACACTTCAACGCCGGTCCCTCCTCGCTTATTCCACCATTCGTTCGGAACAAACCGTCCGATTCGATCCAACGTGGGTCGGGCTCACCAGTTGCTCGGCACGGGACAGGTGACCAGCATTTACCCCGTGCGTCTCGGCATCCCACGGTTCGCGCGTCCTTTCAAGAAGCCTCTTAGTATTCCTATCGCGTATCCTATCAGGGCGATGTTCCCAAAGTGTTCCCGCCGGCTTGTGCTGTATTGGTCATCGTTAGTCCTTCTTGATTTAGCTCGCTAGGTGTAGTGTGACCGGCTGCGCTGTTCGGGTCCACACGCAAAGCCCACGCAATACCCACGCATTCCCCGGTGTGGTACCATATATCCACATGTCAGCCAGCGTCAGCCGCTCGCGGGTCGATAGCTTTGCCGCACTGTTGCGGCGCTTTCGGCTGTTCGCCCATCTCACCCAGGAGGAGTTGGCGGACCAGGCCAGGTTGAGCGTACGTGGGATCAGTGATCTGGAGCGTGGGGTTCGTACCAACCCGCACCATGCCACCATGCGCCAGCTGGCGGAGGCGCTCCGCCTGCCGGCAGCCGGCCGAGGCCTGGGCGTCGAGCCTGTTCCAGCGGCGCCCCTGCCTGCGATCGCCCCGAACGATGCTCCAACCGCGCCCGGCGCCCCTCTGAGTTTCCCGCACCCGTCGAACAGCGTGCCGGATGAGCCCAACCGTTTTTTTGGCCGGGAACGAGAGATGGCCGAGATCAGCGAGCTGCTACGAACGCCGGAAGTACGGTTGCTCACCATGACCGGACCCGGTGGAACTGGGAAGACCCGGCTGGCCATCAAGGTCTGTGCACGGCTGCGGGATGACTTTCCCGACGGTATTATCTTTGTCTCCCTTGCTTCGCTCAGCGAGGCCGCGCTGGTACCCGCGGGGATCGCCCAGGTCGTGGGATACAAGCCGGAGCGGGAGGCGGACCTCCTCACGGCGCTCACGGAGCAGCTAGAGGGGCGAGAGATGCTGCTGGTGCTCGATAACTTCGAGCATGTCCTGGACGCGGCTTCCGTGGTCGCCACGCTGCTCGATGCCTGCCGCTCCCTGCACGTGCTGGTTACCAGCCGACGACTGCTGCATCTGCGGCGCGAGCACCAGTACGCCGTGCTGCCGCTCGCGATGCCCGAAGCCATCCTGCCCGAGGTTGATGCGCTGGCGCGGTACGATGCCATTGCGCTGTTTCAAGAGCGGGCCTGCGCGGCCCAGGCCAGCTTCACGATCACGCCCGAGAATGCTCGGGCGGTGGCGGCGATCTGCGCTCGCGTGGACGGGCTGCCGCTGGCTATCGAGCTTGCCGCCGCCCGCATCAAGCTGTTTTCGCCGGCTGCCCTGGCATCGCGCCTGTCGAGTTCCCTCACCGTCCTCACCGGCGGCCCGAGCGATGTACGCGTCCGGCAGCAGACCTTGCGCGAAACGGTGAGCTGGAGCTACTCGCTGCTGGCGCCGGGCGAGCAGGAGATCTTTGCTCGGCTCAGCGTGTTTGCCGGCGGCTGTACCCTGGAGGCGGCGGAAGCGGTGTGTGGCGCAGGCGACGTGCCGGGCGGCATCGCCGCCCTGGTCGATCAGAACCTCCTTCGACGGGAGGGAGGGGACGAGCCACGGTTCACCATGCTGAAGATGATCCGGGAGTATGCGACCGAGAAGCTGGTGGAGCATGGCAGCCAGGAGGAACTGCGGGAGACACACGCCCGTTACTTTCTGGCGCTGGGCGAGGAGGCCGAGCCGGGTCTGAAAGGACCGCTTCAGGTTGACTGGGTCGAGCGGCTAGACGCGGACCACGATAATCTGCGGGCCGTGCTCGCCTGGTCGGTGGAGCGATGTCCGGAGGTGGGGTTGCGCCTGGCAGCGGCTATCGTTCGCTTCTGGGAGATGGGCAACTATTGGATTGAGTCGCAACAGTGGTTCCAGCGCCTCCTGCCCTTCCGTCGCCACGTCCCTCCCGCCATCGCCGCCAGAGCGCTGCTCGCCAGCAATCGTGTGCTGTTCTTCTCAGCGCCGTCGGAGGGCCTCCTGCGCGAGGCGGCCAGCATCTTTCACACGCTGGGCGACCACCGTGGTGTTGCCCTGGCCTTGGGCGAGCTGGCCACCAGTGTCGCGTATCACGATCGCCATAACGAGGCGCTGATCCTCGGCAACCAGGGGTTGGAGCTGGCGCGTGAGAAGGGCGATGCCGAGACCATCGACCACCTTTTGGTCTGCACGGCCTCGATTGCCACCTGGCGGGGGGATCTGCCCCAGGCGATTGAGCTCTCTGAACGGCAGTTGGAACGGGCACGGGCGCGCGGTGATTTGTGGAGCGCTTTTAGGCTTCTTCATCGTCTCTCCGAGATCGCTGCCCTGCGCTGGGACGGCGAGGCGGCACTTCGGTACGGGCACGAGGCGCTGGAGATCGGCCGAATGCCGGGGCATGCCGGTGCGCTTCACCTGGCTCATCTTGCCATCTCCTATGGGCTCTTCATCCTCGAACGATTCGACGAGGCCAACCAGCACGCGAAAGAGAGTCTGCGTCGAGAGTGGATGCGGGGCTCCGTCCATCCACTTGTACTGGAACAGCTCACACTCTGCGCCGTGGCTCTGACTGAACCGGCACGCGCTGCCCGCCTCTGGGGCGCTGGGAATACCAGGCGGCAGGCGATCGGTGTGGCGCCCCCCGCTATCGTGGTCGACATCTACCAACGGCACATCACCATGGCACGCCAGGAACTGGGCGATGAACGATGGCGCCTGGCCTACCAACAGGGCCGCTCGATGAGCACCGCGGAAACGGTATCATACGCGCTGGGGAATGGCTAGCGATCTGACGGGACATTACTGCTGGTGGGGACGCTGTGCCTCTACCCGATCTCGCCGGTCTCCTGATATCGCGCCACCGAGAAGGCCAGCAACAGCGGAATGTCGACCCCATAAACCTCTTCGCACCGTGAATCATGCCTGCTCGAAGTCGGCCCAGTCCAGGCCAAGCTGGCGTACAGCATCTCGCAGCGTCCAAGGATTCAAGTCTTTTGATCCCCAGTCTGGTAACGGCGCCACCTTCGCCGCCGAGGGATTCAGCCACACACGGTGGGAGCCGCGGCCACGGCGAGGGATTTCTTCACAACCGAGCCGGCGCAGCTTCCGCGCAGCCTCCCGGTATCTCACGCCGCGGTGAGCGGCTGAAACTGAACGGAGGCACGTTCAGGGACAGCAGGCAGCCCAAGAGGCCTCGGCCAGCCAAGCTGGTCGTAGGCATCGAGGAGTGCGAGGAGAGCATCCCACGCATTGGCGAGAGCTTCCTGTTCAGTCTCTCCTTCAGTGATGAGGTCGGGCAAGTCTCTGCTGCGGACGGCATACCCCCCACCGGGTTGGGGCTGGAGAGTGAGCGAGATGGTGACAGAGCTGCTCATAACAGCCCATGGTACGCGATGCGATTAGGCGCCAGGAGAGCGAACCCGATGGCAGCCCCTGGCGCTCGTAGCCTCTGCCAGTGTGCGGGACATAGCCGCCTCCTGGCGGAGACTATACCCCTACCCGCTTTCGCCGGTCTCCTGATACCGCGCCACCGAGAAGGCCAGCAACAGCGGAATGTCGACCGCGAAGATCAGCAGCATGGCAACCAGGATCAGCAGTAGGCTGCCACGCGTGCCGTCGACGATGAAGGCGTAGCCGATCATCCCGGCGATGATGGCGTAGGCCAGCAAGGCCCAGCGAAACACCTGGAAGAACCGGTTCCAGGCGAAGTCGCGCAGGCGGCTCAGCATGACCAGATTCGCCAGGAGGATGAGGCCGGCCCCGGCCAGCGCGCAGAGGGCTGGTACCAGCGGCACGTTCTTGGGCACGTAGGAGGCGATGTAGATGCCGCCGATCACCACCAACACCATCGAGGCTACCGCCAGCTCGGCGATCCGGGGAAACGAGCGCTCGGGGATCGTGGCTGGACCGGCGTGGGCCGAGTCGCCGGCTACCATGTCGTGATCCTGGTCATGATGATCAGCGTGGCCACCTGCATCGCGCCCGTGATCCCGGCCGCGTAGACGAACCGGCGCATCAGCCGGCCGATCCGCTGGCCGTTGGGATGCGGCTTCTGCATCTCGAAGAGTACGGCCAGATTGGCCGGCTCCAGGATGCCGATGGCCACCACCGCGAAGGAGGCCACCAGCCACCAGTGTTTCGGGTAGGCCACCGAGAGGTCATTGAGATGCCGGGCCAGCTGCCAGCCCGAGGCCAGGGTCATGGTCACCAGGGTGGGCATTATAAGGAGCATTTTCGGCATGAACCGGGCCGAGAACTGCATCCGTGCCTGGATCGAGAGGCGACCGAGAATTGGGCCGATGACGAACCCAACAAAAAGATCGATCCCGGTCCAGAGCCCGCCCCCCACCACGTGGAAGAAGTCGAGCGCCCAGAGCCAGTTACCGGCGATGGAGACGACCAAGAAGCCGAGGACCACGCCGACGGTCGGGAGGCCAGCCACCGGAACGATCTGCACCGCCGGTCGTGCCGGCGCGGCACCCGCCCCAAGCGAGGCTACCGGGCTAGACATCGTTGCATCGGCCATGCTGGTCCCACCTCCCATTCGAACCGCTCGTCCCAGACAAGTGAGGCCGGGACCGGCACACTGATTGGGCTCAGTATAACGGGTGTGGCGAGGCAGGGCGAACACTCGACGCCAGGCCGGGGGCGCGGGCACGATGCTGTTCGTCTGATTCTGCTCCACCACGCGACGGCGAGTAATGCGTCAGAATATGGCGGACGAAATTTAGCCACACCGTGGAAACTCTTAGCGACAGGCTGTAGCCCACTACGGTTTACTTAAGAAAATCGCGGGTACCCCGCCAAGGGAGACACCCGCGGGCATCCGTCTTGCCCCGGCATCACCGTGGGAGGGCACGCGATGTGCTGGCCTGCAGGCCAGTCCGCCCAGGATACCCCCCATAGGGGGCACAGGCAGGGCGGGCTACCGGGCCGTATCGCGGACGGCGTGCGCGTACAGGATAATATGGACGAATACACGGCGCGCTGCACGATGGTCACCTTTTTGGAATAACGCTACCATGGGGAGCACATGGAACAGACGACATCGCCTGCGCTCCTGGAAGGAAGCGTGCAGCCTCGGATGGACTCCAAGGTGCCGAGTTGCACGGTCTTTCGTCACGGCAAGGCGGGCGCCTCGCCCGAGGGGTTTGCCCAGATCAGCGAGATCCTGCGGGAAGAGGGGGCCCTGGTCTGGTTTGATATGGTGGACCCGAGTTCAGACGATCTGGCCGTGTTGCAGGAAGAGTTCGGGTTGCATCCGCTCGCTATCGAAGACGCGGTTCACGCTCACGAACGATCAAAGATCGAATCGTATGACACCTACTGGTTCGTCATCCTGGAAGCGGCTACCGTCGCAGACGCGGGCATCGGATTCCACGAGATGGCCATCTTTGCCGGCGTCAATTTCGTGGTGACGGTACGTCATGCGCCCGCGTACCCCCTCGAAGAGGTGAAGCGGCGCTGGCAGACCCATCCGAGTGAACTGCAACGCAGCGCTGGATTCTTGCTCTACACCATTCTGGACACGGTGGTGGACGGATACATTCCCGTTGCCGAAACGTTTCAAGTCCGCGTCGACCAGCTTGAAGAGAACCTGTTCACGCGACAGCCCAACCACGATAGGGTGCTGGCGGACATCTTTGAGATGAAGAAGGAAGCTCAACACTTTCGGCGGGCTGTGCTCCCCATGCGCGACATCCTGAACCCGATCATCCGTCAGGATATCCGGCTGTATCCTGAGCAAGACAACGCCTATTTTCGCGACATTTACGACCACGCGATCCGGGTGATCGAGCACCTTGATACCTTGCGCGATCTGATGACCAGCGCCCTGGAGATCCACCTCTCGGTGCTGGGGAATCGCCAGAATGAGGTTGCCAAGCAGCTCACGGTGATCGCCACTATCTTCCTGCCCCTCACCTTTGTCACCGGGTTCTTCGGCCAGAACTTCGGCTTGCTGGTGGGCACGTTTCTGCCGAGCCCGTGGGTCTTCTGGGTGTTCGGAATCGGGCTTGAACTCGCAACGCTCTTCGTGACGCTGGGGTACTTCAAACGTAAGGGGTGGTTCTAGCGGCGACACTAGCTGTGCACCTGCCTGCTACAGCACCTCCTGCGCATCCAAGTCCTCGACGGCAAGGGTGATTCGTTCCAGGTTGTTCCACCACATGAGGGAATGTTGGCCGATTGACCAGCTCCACAGCGCTTCAAAGACCTGCTTCATGATCGAGAGACGGTAGTCGTACCAGAGATCATCCCAGGTGTACCCCGTGACGCCATGTGCGGCAAGGCGCCGGTGAAAGCGTTGCAGGAGAGGAAGTTCCCAATGAGCGCGGGTGGGTGGAAACCAGTACAACCCCATCATGTAGGCCAGATCTCGGGCGCCGATGGTCACGGCAGCACGCTTCCAATCGATGATCAGTGGTCGATCCCGCTCAGAATCGCGTGGATACAGGAAGTTGCCAACGTGAACGTCGCCCTGGGTAAGGGTGAGATTTCGTCCGCTGGCCTCTCGCGCACTGAGGAGCGCAGGCAGTGAGCGGCCGATCCTCTGGTAGAGCGAGCGCCGTTCACCCGGCAGCCGGTCTTCCATTTCGCGCAGGAAGCGGGCGACGGTGTCTTCCACCCAGGGGCCAAGGCATCCGTCATCTCTCCGGTGTGTACTTCCTCGGCGTGATTCTCTCCGAACACCTGAGTAAAGCGGGCAGTCTCCCAACAACGCGCCTGCACCTCTGCCAGGATATCCACGATCTGCTCGCTCTGCTGCATGGTTGGAGGCGCGACGGAGTACGTGAAGGCGCGGTGGGTGGTGCGCGAGGGGTCATCCAGCAGGAGATGAAACCGATCGATCTCCGCGCTCTGGTACTCGGCCGCGTAACAGCGCACCACCGGAAGATCATGCTCCTCGCCGGCGAGCAGCCGATAGAACGCGATCTCACTCTTGTTCCGTTGGGGCATGTGCGCCTCAAGATCTTCAGAGCCAACCTTAAGCAGCAAGAATCGGGGCACCCCCGGCTCGGCATCGGTTGAATATGTCAGGGTCGAGGTGTGCCACCTGCGAGGATGAATTCACCAGCGTTTGTTCCGCGCGTACGACGTGACCGGATGGGGGCGCACCACTCTGATGGAGCGCCTCGGTCAGCCATTCAGGCGTGGCCTGTTCGAGATCGGTGAGAACACCGACCATCACCAAAACTCGGCAGGTGCAGCGCTGAAACGGAAGAGGCGTTCATCCACGACCGAAGGTTCATCCCTTTCCGGTAGTCCATTGCTTCCCTGACCCAAAAATTATTGTTCCTTCGCGTCATACGCAGGTCAAAGAGGCGGCGACTGCTCCGTGTCAGTCGCCGCTACCGCCTCTCGCTGGTGCGCTGCCACCTGTCCCTGGAGGCCACGGCGCTCTCGCATAAGGCGGAACCGGCCTGGGGCCGAGACGATCCAGCTCAGGAGTGCGCCCAGCAGGGCTGCCAGGAACAGCGCAAGCACCATGGGGGTGGACGGCGCCTTGAACATCAGGAAGTGGAAGGTTACTGCCTGGGTGTTCTGCGCCCCGAACACCACCAACACAATCGCGACGATAAGAGCTGCGATCAGCTTCAACGAACTCACGATACTCTCCTTGCGTCCCAAAAACTGAATCCAGAAAAGTCACCGACCCTAGTATGATCCGGTGCACAATACTACCTTCACTTGGTCTCCTATCCCTTACCCTGCTCCGCTGCCCGGCGGCGCATCGTGGCCTTTGGGGGGATGCGGCTTCTTCACGGGACAGGGGAACGGCGTCAGGTCGAAGGCCACCGATTTGGCCTGGAAGGTATGACCGTGCGGGGTCCCGGTGACACACGCGAAGTCGCCGGGCATGATGCCCTCCAGGGTGCCGGGGCCACTATCGGTCTGGAAGACGGTGTGGTTGGTAAAGACGATTTTCACCGGATGGCCGTGGTCCGGCTGTAACTGCATTTGTGTGGCGGCGACGGTGGTGACGTTTCCCGCCATGCATTGCGGCTTGGGATGCTTCCCCTGCGGGGAATGATGCGGCGCCGCGCAGGCTGGTGGAGGCGGATGCGGGGCGGTTTGGGCGCGGGCCACGGTTGGCAGCGCGGCAAGCAGAGCGAGAAAGACGACAGCCGGTTTCATGCCGTTATCCTGGGGAATTGGAGTGGTTCCGCGAGTTGCTCCTCGGGCGCCGCGGCATGCGCCGGTAGGCGGAGGGTGAAGCAGCTTCCCTGGCCCAGCTGGCTGTCGACCACGACCGTGCCACCATGCCGCTGCGCTACCTCCTGGACCATTGCCAGCCCCAGTCCCGCGTGGCCCTGGCTTCGCTTGCTGCCACGCCCGCGATAGAATCGATCGAAGATGTGTGTCACCTCATCGGCTGGGATGCCGCATCCGGTGTCCCGCACGCAAAACAGAACATCACTTCCCTGCATGGCTGCTCGGGCCACGATGCTGCCACCCTGCGGGGTGTAGTCCAGGGCGTTGGATAGCAGATTGGTGACCGCAGAGTTCATGCGTTGCGTATCCCAGCAGCAGGTCGGCAGGGCGCTGGCGATCTGGTAAGAGAGCAGTTTACCCTCCTGGGCGGCGCGTGCCGTGAAGCGATCCACGACCTGACGTAGCAGGTCATCCGGCTCGCAGGGCGCCAGGAGTAGCGCATCCGCGTCCGCATCGAGGCTGGCCAGCGCAAAGAGCTGCTCGACCACCCGGGCCAGGTGTTCGCTTTCGGTCTGGATGTACTGCACGGCGTCGTCCATCGCATTGCCGCGCTGGGCTGTGCCATCACCCAGGGAGCGGGCAAAGCCGGCGACCAGCGCCACCGGCGTCTTGAGTTCGTGGGCCGCGTTGGCCATGAAGTCGCGCAGCAGCTGTTGGCTGCGGGCCACTTCCGCCACCATCTCGTTGTAGCGCCGGGCCAGGCCGCGCGCCTCGCTCCAGCCCTCCTCCGGCACCGGATGATCGTACTGCCCTTCGCGCGCCAGCACCAGGGCATGGGACACCTGACGAAGCGGGCGGATCAGCGACCGAACCAGATAGGCGCCGATCACCGCCCAGGCCAGCAGCACCAACCCAAAGACCACCAGCAGTGCAGGGAGGACTTGGCGCCAGGGAGGCGCGGCGCCGGTGGAGGTGATCACCAGCGCCACCGCGCCGGCGACCGTGCCGTGTATCACCAGCGGCGTCTGCCAGCCAAATCGGTCGGAGCTCTCCATGTTGGCGGAGTGGCCACCCTGGGCGGCACTGAGATCAACCAGCCGCCAGGTGCCTCGCGAAAATGGAGTCCAGCGACTTGAGTCGTAACGCACGCGGCCGCGCAAATCCAGCAGGATGATGCGTTTGCCCATCAGGTCGCTGTCGTGCCGGATCAGGCGCTGAATCTGCGTCTTGCGCGCATTTCGCACCAGCAGGTGATCGAGCTGGCCGGCCAGGGAGGAGGTCTCATAGCGCAGGTCGCTCTGGTGCGCCGCGGTCACCCGATCGGTGAGGATCGCGGTGAACGCACCGCCCAGGAGCAGCAACGCGACCAGCAACACGCCCAGGTGGGTGAGGATCAGGCGCAGTTGCAGGTCAGGCGCCATGGCCGGCCGTCTTCAGGCAATAGCCCACGCCCCACACCGTTTGAATGTAGCGGGCGTGTTTGCCGGTCTCGCCCAGCTTGCTGCGCAAGCGCCAGACGTGCACATCCAGGGTGGCGCCGTCGCCCAGGTACTCATAGCCCCAGACGCGTTCCACCAATTGCTCCCGCGTGAAGACCTGTCCCGGATGACTGATGAGTTCGACCAGCAGATCGAACTCCTTGGGGCGCAGTTCGATTTGCCGGCCATCCAGGGTTACCCCGCGCTGTGCGGTGTCGACCGCCAGGCCCTCGATCACGTAGCGCTGGGCGAGTTGCGTGCGCGGACGCGCCCGGCGCAGCACCGCCTTCACGCGCGCCACCAACTCATCCGGTTGGAACGGTTTGGAGACGTAGTCGTCCGCGCCGCCGTCGAAACCGGCCATGCGGTCGCGTGGCTCGCCGCGCGCGGTTAACATGATAATCGGCGTATCGGTGAGGGTTCGCACCTGACGGCAGACCGCGTAGCCGTCGATATCTGGCAAGCCGATATCGAGCACCATCAGGTCCGGCTGATGCCGGTCGATGGCTTGCAGCGCCCCGGCCCCGGTACCCTCCGACACCACACCGTATCCGGCCTGTTGCAGATAGAGCGTGACCAGACGCACCATGCCCGGCTCGTCGTCCACCACCAGAACTTTCGCAGCTGTCATATCCCACGCTAGGCATCTTATAGGTACGCTGACAAGGCTTTGGGGACACATGTTTAGGAACTGTTCAGGTATGGGCGGTCCAACCGATTGATCGTGGGCTGCCCGATTGAAATTTAGAATCCGTTCAGGATTTGGAGAGGGTGCGGTGAGAACTGATCTCTAGGCTGGGGATAGATCAAACAACAAGGAGAAAGATATGTCAGTCCGTCCATGGTTCCGCAGCTCCGTCCTCCGTCTGGCCTCGGTGGGATCAGCCCTGCTCCTGATCCTGGCCATGCTCATTCCCGTCAGGGGCACGCAGGCCCAGACCACCTCCGACCAGGAGGTGTCCTGGGTCCACATCGGTGACCTCCATATGGTCGACACCACCTTGTCCAACTACAGCGATCTCAAGACCATCGTCAACGACATCAACAGCTATATGAAGGATGGCGTGAACTTCGCCCTCCTGCCCGGCGACAACGCCAACGATGGGGCTGTGTCTGAGTACCAACTCGTTCACGGTGTGATCCAGAACCTGCAAGTGCCCTTGAAAGCGGTGCCCGGCGACCACGACAGCAAGGGGCCGAGTACCAATTTCCTGACGTACATCTATCCGAAGATGCCCGACTCCTTCGACGTAGGGAACTACCACTTCGTCCTGTACGACAGCTTCAATCTGCAGAACGTACTCCCCTGGCTCACCAGCGACCTGAACGCGGCCAAAGCGGCCGGCAAGCAATCGGTGATCTTCCAGCACGAGTACGACATCAATTCATGCTGCAGCGCCCTCCAGTCGCTCATTCAGAATGACAATGTCATCATGGTCGATACCGGCCGCACCCACAGCAACGTGCTGGCCAACGACGGGCATACCGTCTATTCCGCCACTCGCTCGACCGGGCAGGCAACTGAAGGGCCGGTGGGCTTCTCGGTGAACAGCCTGGATCGCGGCGTGGTGTCCTGGAAGTTCCAGCCGCTGGGGCAGTGGCCCTTCGTCTCCATCACCTCACCGGCCGATCAGGCTCTCCTCACCAACGGTGAGCAGGTCGTCAAAGGCACCACCTCCATCCACGTCAAGGCCTTCAGCGACGCTTCGATTAACAGCGTCAGCTACCAGATCGATGGTGGCGCCAAGGTTGCCATGAGCGACCGTGGTGGTAACCTCTGGTCCGGCTCGTGGAATTCCTCCGGCGTGTCCGACGGCGCGCACACCATCGATGTCTCGGTGACGGACGCCAATGGCAAGACGGGCACCGACGAGATCAAGGCGCTGGTCGATCAGGCCGGCAGCTACGCGCCGCCTACCAAAAGCTTCGGACCGGAGAATAACGTCCTCCCCGCGAGCACCATCAAGGGACTACTGGGCGCCACGGGAGCCGGTGGCGGCAAGGGCGGTGGCAAAGGTGGCGGCAAGGGTGGACCTGGACCCGGCTCCTGCACCACCTCGGGCACGACTCCTGCCACGACGACCCCTGCTCCGCCCGCCCCGCCCGCGACCACCGCAACCGCTGCCTCGGGTGCGAGCACGGCACAGCCTGCCGGGGGCAAAGGCGGTAAGGGCTGCGGCCCTGGTGGCAAGGGCGGCAAGGGCGGAGCCGGCCCGGCGACCTGCACCACGTCGAGCACGACAACCGCCACCCCGACAGCCACGGCAACCGGCGCCTCCAGCGTGACCCAGCCGAGCGGCGGGCCCGGCAAGGGCGGCAAGGGCGGTCATGGCTGCGGCGGTCCCAGCGGCGGCGGTCATGGCGGCAAAGGCGGTGGGCTCGGCGGCAAGGGTGGCAAGCACGGCGGCGCCTCGGGAGTTTGCTCCCCGTCCGCTGCCGTGACCTCGACCCCGACCGGAATTACCCCGTAGAGAAGACCTCTCTGTACATAGCCTCTCCTCCACACATCCCGGCATCCACTTCCTCAGTGGGTGCCGGGATCTCCTGTGTCACGGCACATGGCGGTACTTTCGTGAACACCATCATGCACACTCCACTTTCACCCCCAGCGCCGCAGGGCCGAACGCCGAGGGCGGTCGCGGGGACGCCGCTACTGGGCAGCAGCGCCGCCTCCAAGGACAGAAGGCGGGCCGGGCGGAGCCGACTTGTGCCCCGAATGGGGTACGGCCCGTACCAGCCGACGGTGGCCGGGTAGCAGACCGACTTGGATCGTGGACAATAGCTCTGTCCACAATACTGTGGATGAATACACGCCGCACAGGTCATTGCGGTCTTTTCCCCCGCACCGTTGCCGTGCCGTCCGCCGGGAAGCCGGTAGCCGGCATTGGACGGGAGGAAGGCGGTGCTGCTCCAGGAGGGATTATTTCCGTCGCGTTGAAGCCCAGCATCCGCTGCGCCAGCCGTCCGCCCTCATCCAGTTCCGACAGGGCCATCTCCAGATGTGCGCCGGTCACCACCAGGTCCTCTCGCTCCAGAGCGGCCAGCACGGCCGCCCTGCGGAGCAGTTCCTTTATAGAGGCGGGAGTGGCGCCGTCGATGCGCGTGATCATGCTCTCCAGGTCAACGTCCTGCAGCTCGGGGCTGCGGGCATAGAGCACCAGCAGCCGGCGTCGACATGCGGAATCGGGCAGAGTTAGTTCAACCGCCAGGTCGATCTGTCGCGGGCGCGCGTCGAGCGTGGGTTGATCGGCACGAATTGCGAGAAGCCCGCTCTTCGCGCAGCGAAGAGCGGGCTTCTTACGAGTCATCGGGTCGCGTTAGGTTCTATCCTCCTGAGGAGAGCAGGCGTGACAGGTGGTTACGCAACTCCGATGTTGTGGGGCTGCCTTTGCCTTTATTCTTGGCCACCAGAATCGACGGGTCCCGCCGACCCACCTTCGCCCCCCGATGCACCACCACCTTCTCCACCGTGGGCGATGTGGTGCACATGTGCATGAAGGACCATCATTGGTATGGGTTCCAGTATCTCTAACTCCTCGAACTCCCGTAGCAGGATCGATGCTTCGGTATCAGAATGAGCGATGACCGCTTCACTTCCGGCAACCAACGCCGTGTCTTCAACCTTATGCTCTGCCGCGGCATCGAAGTTAGGGCGAGGTCCGAGAATGTCGATTGCAGTGACCACCACGGTCCCGGTGTTGACCAGCGCTTCAGCGGTAACGATGGTGACAGCCATCGCCTGGTTCGAACGATCCTGGGCGGCTTGCACCACCGAGTCGGGGGCATTGGAATTGTATGCATCAAGATAGGCATCGTCGACCCGTCTCTTGAAGCCAAGCAGGCCGTCGTGCGGTCCCTCGCCGGAGGGGTCGTTCAGGTTCAGCGGGTCGTTGCGCACGTAGCCGTACAGGTTGGTGTCTCCACCCGCGAAATGCTGCGGGTCCTTGGAGAGCCAGCGACCGACCTCGGGGTCATACTCTCTGGCCCCGAAGTGCGCCACCCCAGTGTCGCGATCGTACAGCCCGCCGGCAAAGCCGAAGGGCTGGAAGCCGGGATTGGTGTCCTGCAGCACCCGACCAAAGGCGTCGTAGTCGAGCCGCTGCACCACCGCTCCGGTCTGACTGTTGACCACCAGCCGTACGCTGCCGGTCTGGTCAGTAATGATCCGGTACTCCACGCCGCCCTTGATCAGGTAGGCAGGGGTGCCACCACCGGTGTACACGAAGCGGCTCACCAGGGCGTTGCTACCGTCCAGCTCCGCCACCGGCTTTAAACCGTCGCCGTACAGGAAGCCCTGGACCAGTGTCCCGTTGACCTGCTTGCCGATTCGCCGGTTGCGACCGTCGACCAGGTAGGTGATGGCCGTGCCGTCCGGCTTGGTGACGCCGGTCAGGTTGCCCAGAGCATCGTAGCTGTAGGTGGTCGTGGCGGTTCCGTTGGTCCGTTGGGTTCGCTCTCCGTTCGGGTTGTAGGTATAGCTGGTATTGCCGTACTTGATGAGCCGGTCCTGGCTGTCGTAGGCGCCGGTAAAGCTACCGGCACTGTCGGTTGCCGTCAGCCGGTTGCCGTTGGCATCGTAGCTGTAGCTCGCTATGGTCGTGCCGTTCTTCTTGACGCTGGCCAGTCGTTGGGCGGTGTCGTACCCGTAACTGTAGGTGTCGGTACTGCCACCGATGGACTCGACCGTCTGCAGCACGCGTCCCACCGCGTCTCGGGTGTACTGCTGATCGAGCAGGGTGGTTCCGGAGGTGGAGGCGTGGTAGGCGCCGGTTTCACCAAAGGGCGTGTAGCCTTCGGTGGTCGCCACCGCGCCCAGGGTGCTGCCGGTGGCGATGCCGTTCTGGCTGTCTCGGGTAATGGTCAGGTCGCCGGCGCTGGCCAGTTGCCCGTCTCCATCGTAGGTGTAAGGGATGGCGGCGCCGCCTGCCACGGACTGGCCGCTCAGCCGGAAATCGTTGTTGAAGGTATCGGTAACGCTGCCGGTTACCGGACCGCTCCAGGTCTCGCCGGTTCCCAGCACGCCGTCGTAGCTGAAGGCCAGCCCGATCCCACCCGGTGCCCCGATGCTTTTGAGGTTACCGGTGGTGCTGTCGTAGGTCGAGCTGATCTGACCGGTCGGGATGGTGACGGTCTGGATGCGCCCCGCCGAGTCGTAGGCGAAGGTCTCATGGGTGCCGTCGGCCCGGACCGCGTCTTTCATCTGCCGGTCCAGGTTGTAGTTATAGCTGACGCTCGGGCTGCCGGGTGCGGTGTAGCTGGAGGCTTGACCGGTGAGGGTCGAGGCGAAGCTGTGGGTCTGGTTTGCCGGCGTGGTGAGGGTGCTCAGGTTGCCTGTGGCGTCATAGGTATGGGTAATGGTGCGGTTGCCCGGCAGGGTGCTGGTCAGCGTCCGGCCCACCGCATCGCGGGTAATGGCTACCGTCCGGCCCGAGGCGTCGGTCACGCTTGCCACGTAGCCGTCGCTGCCGTACCCGAAAGTACTGGTACGGGCCGTACTACCCGTGCCCTGGGTCGTGGTGGCTGGCCGGCCATGGCTATCGTAGGTGTAGCTGACCGGCGCCAGTCCCGGGACCTGCACCAGCACCGGCCGCTGCTGGGCGTCAACCTGGGTTGTATACTTCTTGCCCATGGCCGTGGTGGTGGTATAGGTGCGCGATGCCGCGTCGTAGCTGCTGGTTAGCGTCTTGCCATTGACAGTCAGGCTGCTGGTCTGGTTGGTGAGGCTCAACACGTTGCCCGGATCGGTCAGGCTCACGGTCCTGCTCGCGGTGGTGCTGGACTGCAGCCCACCGGGTGTCTTGACGGTGATGGCGGTGTGGATGGGGGCCTGCATGCCGAAGCGGGGGTCCGGCCCCTGGGTCACGGTGGTGACCGTGCCGCTGGCAGCGGTGGTGGTGATGGTTCCGTTGGTCGCGCTGTCCTCCTGGGTCTGCGCGCCATCCGGATAGAGGACCGTCTCACGTCGGACGCCGGAGGGCAGCAGGCTACTCAGGTAGGTGGTGCTGTGTCCCTCACCGGTGGTGGCGGTGACGCTGCGCCCGGTTGGGGTATCGGTACCGAGCAGGGTAATGGAGCCACCGGCCGGATCGGAGGCTTTAACCAGCCGTCCCTGGTCGCCGTAGCTGAAGCTGTAGAGGTCGTTGACCGGTCCCTGGGCTCCGGTCAGCAGGGCGCCGGGGCCATAGCTGAAGGTGGTTGCTTTGTCGGCGGGATCGGTGACACTGGCCAGGTTGCCGTTGGCATCCAGAGCAAGCGTGGTGACCTGGCCGTACGGCCCTTTGATGTCGAGCGGGTTGCCGCCGGCATCTCGATCGATGGTGGTGACGTTGCCGTCACCGTCCGTAATGCTGCTCAGGCGGCCGGCGGCGTCGTAGCCAAACTGGTAGACGATCGCGCCGGTGAGGGCATTGAGTGTGCTGAGATGCCGGCCCCCGGCGTTGAAGCGGTAGACCTGACTGCCGTCCTGCGATGGGATCAGTATATCCCCTATGGAGAAACCGGGCGAAGGGAGCGTCAACCGGCGGACTCGGACGTTCTGCCGGTCGGCAACGTAGATGCTGCCATCCGGTGCCACCGCCAGACCGTTCGGACCCTGTAGCTGCGCCTGTGTGGCTGGGCCGGTGTCGCCGCCGAACCCGCAGCCCGATCCTGCCACCGCTCGTTCGATGCCGTCCGGTGTGACCTGGCGTACGGTGCAGCCTCGGTAATAGGAGAAGGCGGAAAAGTACAGCGTACCATCCGGCCCCATCGCGATACGGCTCCCGCCCGGATTGTCGAATCCACCCGAAGTCGCCGGCGCGCCGTCCGGAGGAATCGGCAGAGAGTTGCCATTCCCCGCCACCGTATGCAGAAGCCCGTCGGGTGTCACTTTGCGAATGACGTTGTTCCCGATTTCCCAGATATAGAGAGAGCCATCCGGCCCCACGGCAATGCTACCGCCGTGGTCCACATTGATCGCCGATCCCATGGCCGGCTGGCCATCCGGCGTGAAGCCATCCGTGCCCGTGCCCGCCAGCGTGGTGATAATGCCCTCCGGCCCCACCCGTCGGATACGGTTGTTACCCGTGTCGTCGATGTAGATGCTGCCGTCGCGTCCCACGGCCACGTCGTGCGGATAGTTCAGCTGCGCCTGCGTGGCGGGGCCACCGTCGCCGCTGAACCCGCCTGGCACGCAGGTGGTCTGAACATCGCCGCAGAAGTTGACCACCGCGCCGCTGCCCGCCACGGTGCTGATGATCCCGTTCAGGTCGACCTTACGGATGCGCTGGTGGTAGCTGTCGACAATGTACAGGGAGCCGTCCGGGCCTACAGCCACGCTCTGGTTGTAGCGGAGATCGCCTTGCGTTGCCGGACAACCGTCACCCAGCTGATCGGTCTGCTGTGGGCAGTTAGACTGGTAGTACGTACCACCACCCGCGACCGTGGTGATGATCCCGCTCGGGTCCACTTTGCGGACTCGGGACGGATCGCTGCTATTGATGTAGAGCGAACCGTCGGGCGCCGCTGCAATTGAATCGGGGTTGGCCAGTTGGGCCTGAGGCGCATTATGTGGATTGCACGAGACAGGCCCACGCAGGTAGAGATGAAAGAACCAACCCCATCTCGCTGCGGAGGCCCACCTCATGGTACCCGTGCACGATGTTCCACTGGCCGATCTGTTT